>Ga0118677_10000073_pt1 | contig 188443 bp, 165 predicted proteins | sample AliMusrvi5mmetaG_FD_86154 | JGI IMG/M metagenome (GOLD analysis project Ga0118677, IMG submission 86154) | reverse complement strand
CGCCGGGCCCACTCCTCCAGCCGGTCCGCCGGGGCCCGGTGGTAGAGCGCGCTGTTGACCTCGCTGCCTCCGCCCACCACCCGGCCTTCGACATAGGCGACCGGACAGGAGCCCAGCGCGGCCGAGACCCCGCCATGTCGGTACTTCTGCACCATCTCTTCGGTAGAGAAAGGCCGGCAGGATTCCAGGGCCAAACGCGGGCCCTCCTCGACCAGCAGCACGTCGCGGCCCGCCTCAGCCAGCGTGCAGGCGGCCACGGCCCCGCCGGGGCCCGAGCCGATGACCGCGATCTGAGATCGTTGCGTCATGACCCCCGTCCGAAAACACTTGTTTCCAAACGCGCGTAGAGGCGGTAGGCGGCCAGGCTCTCGTGCAAACGCACGTATTGGCGGCAGAAGAACACGGGGCTCTCCCGCCAAACCGCGAGACGCTCCCGGCGGGCCTCGTGGCGCAGCCGGTGGAATCTCGCCCCATGCGACGCCAGGGCGCTCAGGTCGAAGGCCAGAGCCAGCGCCCGCACTCCCCAGCCCTGCGGCACAGGCATGCGTCCGATCTGCTCGTCCAGGAAGCGCGCCACGTCGTTGTAGGGCGCGCCCAGACGCGGCTCGGCGGCGCCGGCCAGGTCCTGGCAGACCGAGTAGGCGACGGCCGAGACGATGCGGCTCGACAGGTTCACGGCAGCGTCACGCTCGCCGCCGCGAGGATCAGCGCCATCAGGGCCACGCAAAGATAGCTGGGGCCGTCCTTGAGCACGAAGCGCACAGGGTCGTCGTCGAGCTTGCCTCGCTGCGCCAGGAACCACATGCGGCTCATGGCGAAGAGGATGATGAAGCAGATGGGCCACAGGAGCGCCGGCCGCGCGTAGAGCCGCGCCACCTGATCGCTGTGGATGTAGAGGGCGAAGATCAAAGCCGCGACGTAGCCGCTGGTGACGCCCATCTCCCGGAGTATGGGAGCATCGGAGGCATCATAGCCTCGGCCGTGGCGCGGCTGGCCGACCCCCTGGGCCGGCGCGGAGAACTCCACGTAGCGCTTCATCAAGGCCAGGCTCAGGAAGAGGAACATGGAGAAGCCGGAGAGCCAAGGCGAGTAGGAGATGCCCGTGGCCGCATGGCCGGCGAAGAGCCGGGCGGTGTAGAGCACGGCCAGACAGAAGACATCGAGCACCACGACCGAGCGCAGCTTCAAGGAGTAAAGGAGGGTGGCTGCATAGTAGCCGGCGAGGACCCAAAAGAAGGGATGGGGAAGCAGGGCCGCCAGGCCGACTGCGGCCGCGAGCAAGGGGAGCGTCAGAAGCGTCCAGGACAGAGGCAAGGTCCCGGCCGCGAAGGGACGGTCCTTCTTGCCGGGCGAGGACCGGTCTACCGGTAGGTCCAGCAGGTCGTTGAGCAGATAGACGCTGGAGGCGCAGAGGCTGAAGGCGACGGCCCCCAGGAGAGCCTGCCCCAGGATGGGCAGATCCAGCCAGAAGTGGGAAGTGATGATGGGGATGAAAAGGATGAGGTTCTTGCCCCACTGGTGGGGCCGCATGGCGCGCCAAGCCTCGCGCAGGCGGCTCGGGCCGCCCGCCGAGATGCGCTCGGCCGGGACCATGGCCGAGACCTTGGCGGCCAGGCGCTCCGGGACGTCCACGAGGATGGCCTTGCGCGCGGCCTGCCAGACCGGCAGGTCCTTGGCGTCATCACCGGCATAGTCGAAGCCGCCCCGGCCGAAGCGCGCCACCAAAGCGCGGGCCTTGGCTTCGCCCACGAGGTTGACGCCGTCGTCGCTGGCCATGACCTCGTCGAAAAGGCCCACGTGCTCCGCCACCTGCCGGGCGAGCCTGATGTCCGAGGCCGTAGCGAGCACGAGCCTGCGGCCGGAGGCCTTTTGCGCGCGCAGCCGCGCAAGCAGCGGACCATGGAAGGGCAGGGTGCTGACGTCCAAGGACACGGACTCGGCGATGCGGTGCTTGAGGAACGCCAGCCCTCGCGCGAGCCAGAACGGCAGAGCGAACAGCGTCCAGGGCCGGGACCTGACCAAAACCGCGGCCGTCTCGAGCAGGAGATCGCTGCGGATGAGGGTCCCGTCGAGGTCCACGCAGAGAGGCAGGTCCACAGGGTGTTGCGTCGTCACAGGTCCTCGCCGGAATCCGGCAAAATTGTATCATTTATCTTCCGAACAGATATGAAAGCGCTAGTCACGGGCGGATGCGGGTATTTCGGGGACCTGCTGGCCGAGCATCTCCTGAAAGCCGGGTCCCAAGTGAGGGTCCTCGACCTCAGTGCTCCCGAATCCCCCCGGGAAGGGGTGGAATACCGGCGCGGAGATATCCGCGACCGGGACGCTGTCGCGTCCGCCTGCGCCGGGATGGACTGGATATTCCATAATGTAGCCCAGGTTCCTCTGGCCAAGGACCGAACCCTGTTCTGGTCGGTCAACCGCGACGGCACCGAAACCCTCCTGCGCGCGGCGGCCGCCGCAGGCGTGCGCAAGGTCGTGAACACCTCCTCCAGCGCGGTCTTCGGCCGGCCGCGCCGCAATCCCGTCACCGAGGATACCGCGCCGACCCCCTTGGAGGACTACGGCCGCGCCAAGCTGGCCGCAGAAGGACTCTGCCTCGAGCACGCGGCGGCAGGTCTCGATGTCACCATCATCCGCCCCCGCACCATCCTGGGCCATGGCCGCCTGGGCATATTCCAGATCCTATTCGAATGGGTGCGCCAGGGCTCCAACATCCCGGTGATGGGCCGCGGCGACAACCGCTACCAGTTCGTCCACGCCTCCGACCTCGCGCAAGCCTGCCTGCTCGCGGCAGCGCGGCCCGGAGCGTCCTGCTATAACTGCGGCGCCGAGCGCTTCGGCACCATGCGCGAGGCTCTTGAGGAGCTCTGTCGCCATGCCCGGACCGGCTCACGGGTCAAGAGTGTGCCCAAGGCCCCGGCCGTGGCGCTCATGCGCCTGTGCTCCGCGCTGGGACTCTCCCCCTTGGGGCCCTACCATGTGATGTACGGCGAGGAGCTCTATTTCGACATCAGCAAGGCCGTGCGCGAGCTGGGCTGGAAGCCCCGCTACTCGAACGCCGAGATGCTCATCGAGAGCTACGACTGGTACGTGCGCAACCGCGACCGGGTCCTCTCCACCTCCGGGGCCAGCGCCCACCGCTCCGCCGTGTCCCAGGGCGCGCTGAGCCTCCTCCGGCGCCTCCTCTGACGGATAACGGATGCCAGGAACCACCGCGCCCGATGCCCGGCCGACGCGCCCGAACCGGGACCTCCTCATGGCCCTGGGCGTCTTTGTCCTGCTCGTGCTCTGGGGCCACCGCGGGATGCTGGGCGGAGGCAAGGTCAATTCCTTCTCGGCCGGTCTGCCGGCCTTCCAGACGATTCGCTCCATCTACGAGATGGTGTATCAAGAGCCTCCCGTCCAATGGACGACGGCACGCATGCTCAAAGACGGCGTGTTCCCGGCCTGGACTCCTTTCCCCGAAGGCGGGACACCCCTGTTGGGCAAGATGCAGAATGGCATCTTCTCCCCTTTCCATCTCCATCTCTACTTGCTCCCGGACCGGTGGATGCCCTATGCCTTCACCTTCATCCCCATCCTGACGGGGCTCTGCCTCTACAGCCTGGCCTATCTCCTGGGCCGCTTGCTGACATTGAGCCTGCCCGGCGCTATCCTGGCCGCGTCCTGCTTCACCTTCTTCGGCCCCAACTTCATCGGGCACGCCCTGTTCGCGGACAGCGCCGCGGCCGCGGCCCTGCCGCTGCTGCTGTTGCTCTTCGAGCTCCACCTCCGCGGCTGCCGCTCCTGGTCCCGCCTCCTCCTGCCGTGGGCCGTAGCACTCCCGTTCTTGGTCGGCCACTTCGAGTCCGCCGTGCGCATCATCCTCATGTCCGGCCTCTACCTGGTCTGGCGCCTGAGACGACAGGAGGGCATGACTCCCGCCCAGAAGCTCGACCACCTCGGCGCTTTGGCGGTCTCCGGAGCCGTGGGAGGGCTCCTCGCCTTCTGCCAGATACTCCCCGGCATGGAGTACGCTGATTGGAGCTACAATATGGTTTGGCGCACGCGGCCCGAATACGGCTGGATGTACTCGACCATCCAGAAGCGCTTCGCCGCGGCGGACTTGCCCATGCTCCTGCTCGGCTGGGCGGCGTCGGCCGCAGGCGTCTGGTCGCTGCAGCGCGCCACAAAAGCCTCCCTGAAGGGGCTCTGGCCCTGGCTAGCGGGAGCAGCCGTGGCCCTGGCCGTCGGAATCGCGGCCCTCTACAGCGTCGGCTTGGATGACACCGGCGTCCTGGCACTCAAGCCGTCGGGAGACCCCGGGCTGTGGTTCGGCGCCTTCTTCCTGCTGGTCTTCGCCTTCTGGGAGCTCGGACAGGACCTGCCGCCGGCGCAACAGGCGCTAGGGGTCCTCCTGGTCCTGGGCGCCGCGATCCAGATCAAAATCCCCCCGCTCTCGAATCTCATCAACAAACTGCCCGTCATCGGCCTTTTCAACAACACGTCATACACGCCCGAATTCGATCTCTGCCGATGTCTGCTGGCGGCCTGCGCGGTGGAGCGCTGCTGGTCTTTGGCCAGGAGGCCCTGGCCGGAAAAGACGGCCTCCGCCTATCGAGCCCTAGCCGTGCTCCTGGCCCTCGCCTTGGCGTGGGCCGGGGCCCAGACCCTCAAGTCCCGGCTCCCCGCGTCGGGGACGAATCCCTGGATGGCCTCGCCAGGAGGCGGATTCTTGGGACCGGAGAGACCGAACTTCTTCGGCCGCCTCTATCATGTCGACGGCTGGCTGGATCCGGACGCGGCGCCCGCCTCGGTTTCCGTTTCGGACATCGACGGCGACAGGGTGCGGCGGCGCGTCGACGCCTCCCTGACGGCGGGAGAAGACGGCCGGCGCTATTTCCATGCGGACGTGCCCATAGAAGACCGCGGCAACCACCTCCTGGTCGCTCAGGCTCTTCTCGCCAACGGGAAGACCGTCCAGTTCCGGGGGCCCCAGGTGTCGGCCTTGTCCAGCCCCTCCCCGTTGACGACCGCGGTCTCCCTAGCCGCGCTGCCACTGGCCCTCCTCAACCCCTGGATCGGCGCGGCCGCCTACGCGGCCTTGGACCTCCTCCATGCCCATCGGCAGACGGTCCCCGTGGTTCCCGCCGAGCAGTTCCCCTTCCAGCTGCCCGGGATGGAGAAGCTGCGCCAGGACCTCTCCCTCTTCCGCGTCGATTCCTTCTCGCCGAGCTTCCTGTCCGCCGACTACCCGAACCTCTACGGGCTGCAGGACATCCGCAACGGCGGAGACAACCTCGACATGCTGCCGATGATCTATCTCCTCTTCCTGAGCCACAACCTCATCAACCAGCCGGACGGCCATCCCGACCAGATCATAGGACTCAAGCTCCTGGGGCTCGCCAACGTCAAGTATCTATTCGACTACCCGGAAAGCCAAAGGCGAAGTCCCGGCCTGGAGGAGCATTACCGGGGGCCGGACATGGTCATCTACCGCAACCGCTATTGGCGGCCGCGCGCGGCCTTCTTCAGCAACTCCGCCCTGCTGCCGGCGGGCGACCTCCGGGATTGGGACGCGGGCCGGCGTCTGGCTTTCGGCCGACTCAACGGGTTCCTGCATCAGCCGGACTTCCGTTTCGAGGACACCCTTATCCTGGACGACAACCCGACCCCGCCCCCAGCCGCGCCGAAACCCGCGTCGGCCAAGGAGCCCACGGTCCAGGTGGACGGCTACACCCCGGCCCGCGTGAGCATCGCCGTGGACACCCCCAGGCCCGGCTTCGTCTTCCTGGCCGACAATCTCTTCCCGGGCTGGAAGGCTTTCCTGAACGGAGAGCGGACCGACATCTTGAGAAGCTGGCTGACCTTCCGGGCCGTCGCTGTCCCGGCCGGCCGTTCGCGGCTTGAATTCCGCTACGAGCCTTTGAGGCTGGCGGCCGCTCTCGGGATTTCTTTGCTGACCTGCCTGGGCTGGCTAAGCTTCTATCTGCGCCATCGCTGGAAGCGAATCGATTTCATGGACCAGGCCCCCGCCGCCGCGCCAAGATCCAGCAACAAGAGGAAGAAGCCCGCCGCCGTCCCTGCTCCGGACCCGGCCGTCGCGCGCTGGACCGCCGCGGCAGTCGAATCCGTCATCCTGATGCTAGTCCTGCCGTGCCTGCTCTACTGGGGCGCTTGGTCCGTCTTCATCGGCCATGGGTCTACAGCGGCCAAAACCGGGGGCCTGCTGCTGCTGCTGCTATCGGCGGCGGCCGTGACGGCCACCCTGCGGCCCCGGCCGGATCCCTCCGCCGCCTGCCCTAAGGGTGTAAAATAATAAAAGGGAGGCGCAGGGAGGCCTCATGACGGTCTCGACACGATTCCGCAAGCTCGACGACTACCGCTGGGAGCTGCCGCGCGCCGGGGCCATGCGCGTGCCCGGATTGGTCTACGCCACGGAGAGGATGCTCCCCAAGTTCGAGGCGGAGAAGGTCGCCGAGCAGGTGGCCAATGTGGCGACCCTGCCGGGCATCGTCCGCTATTCCATGGCCATGCCCGACGCGCACTGGGGCTACGGCATGCCGGTCGGAGGCGTGGCCGCGACCAGGGCCGAAGACGGGGTCATCAGCCCCGGCGCCGTGGGCTACGACATCTCCTGCGGCGTGCGCCTGCTGCGCACCGACCTCAAAGCCGCGGAGGTCAAAGCGGTCCTCCCCAAGCTCATGGACGCGCTGTTCCGGGCCGTGCCGTCCGGGGTCGGCTCGGAAGGTCCGCTGCGCCTGGGCAAAGAGGAACTGCGCAAAGTCTTCCTCAAGGGCGCGCGCTGGGCGGTGGAGAGGGGCTACGGCGAGCGTTCCGACTTGGAGACCGTGGAGGACGGCGGGGCCCTGGCCGAGGCGGACCCGCAGCGCCCCAGCCCGCGCGCGGTGGAGCGGGGGCAGAACCAGTTGGGCACCTTGGGCAGCGGCAACCATTTCCTGGAACTTCAGGAAGTCTCTGAGATCTTTGAGCCGGGCCCGGCCGCGGTCTTCGGGCTCTTCCCGGGCCAGCTCACGGTGCTCATCCACACGGGCTCGCGCGGCTGCGGCTACCAGATCTGCGACGATTCCCTGCGCTCCATGCAGTCCGCGGTGCGCAAATACAGCATCTCTTTGCCTGACCGCCAGCTCTGCTGCGCGCCTTTCGATTCGCCTGAGGGGCAGGCCTATTTCGGAGCCATGGGCGCGGGCGCGAACTTCGCCCGGGCCAACCGCCAGGTCATCACGCATCTGGCCCGGCAGGCTTTCCGGCAGACCTTGGGCCGCGACTTGGGGCTGCGCGTGGTCTACGACGTGGCCCACAACCTATGCCAGCTGGAAGAGCACGAGGTGGATGGCAAGAAGATGCGCCTCTGCGTGCACCGCAAGGGCGCGACGAGGGCTTTCCCGGCCGGCCGGCCCGAGCTGCCCGAGGCTTACCGAGCGGTGGGCCAGCCGGTGCTGGTGCCGGGATCCATGGGCACGGCCTCCTATGTCCTCATCGGAACGGAGACGGCCATGAAGGAGACGTGGGGGACCACGGCGCACGGCGCGGGGCGGATGATGAGCCGGCACCAGGCTTTGAAGCAGATCCAGGGGCGCGAGCTGATGAACCAGCTCAAGCGGCAGGGCATCGAGGTGCGCACGGACTCTTTCCGGGGGTTGGCCGAAGAGGCGCCTTTCGCGTACAAGGATGTCGACGAAGTCGTGGCCGCCTGCCATGGGGCCGGGATCTCGCGCCAGGTGGCGCGGATGCGGCCCCTCGGGGTGGTGAAGGGGTGAAGCCGGGGTTCCGGATCTGGCCGCACACTTCGGAGATGGGGCTTGAGGTCGCGGCCCCGGAGTGGGCGCCTTTCTACCGCAGCGCGGCCGAGGGCTTGCTGGCGCTCTACGGGTTGCGGCCGGGCCGGCGCGGGACGTCAAAGGTGAGTCGGTGGTTCAAGGCCGAGTCCCCGGAAGATGTGCTGGTGGCCTGGCTCACCGAGTTGATATTCCTCGTCGGGACCAAGAGGCTTCTCATTTCAAGGATCGAGGTGCTGAAGGCCGGACCGAAAGAGCTGCGCGTCAGGGTCCATGGGCAGCCGGCGCGCGGCCTGCCCTTGGACCGCGAGATCAAGGCCGTGACCTACCACGGATTGAAGGTGGCCAGCGGCCGCTCAGGACTGAAAGCGCGCATCATCCTTGACGTCTGAGGGCGCCAAGAACACCGGAGGAATCGCCTAATAAATCAATGCGACGCCGCCGCCGCCCGGCCAGAAATACGGTACGAAGGTGAACCGTCCGGGGTGCATGCGGCGATGCGACTTGTAGACCGCACGGCCAGCGGCGATCCCCAATCCCGCTCCGAAGAGCACATCGGACAGATAGTGCTTCTGGCTCTCCATGCGCGTGTAGCCGACGAAACCCGCGGCAAAATAAGCGGGGACGCCGGCTTCCCAACCGTACTGCCAGGCGGCGACCGTGGCCAAGGAAAACGAGGCTGAGGCGTGCCCCGAAGGGAAGGAGTAAGGACTGCCGTCGGGTCGCTTGCGTTGCACGGCATATTTCAGGGCCAACGTCTCGACACCGCTAATCGCAAGCGCCTCGAAGCCCATCAGGCCGAACTCCCGGGACGACTCGGACCTCGCGCAAGCCCCGGCGAAGTAGGCGGCGCCTGCGAGCGGAAAGAGCAGGGCTCCGTTGCCCATGAGGGCTCCGGTATCGGTGGCGCGCTTTCCCAATGGGGTGTTTCTCTGGAAATTGTCGTGCAGATGAGCATCGCCGGAAGTCGCGGCCCCGGCCGCGGCGCCTGCGGCGAGGATCGTCAGAAGCCCCTCGGGCTTGCCTTCCTCCTTGATGCCTTGGAGAAAATCCTGAGGCACCTGCGGAAGGTCTCCGAAGTCCAGCCCGAAGCTGACGCAGGGAAGCGCCAAAACGATGATTAAAACCGGAAGTCTCGCCGACATCGAATGCCTCCAGAGGAAGCCGGGACAAGCTATTATATCCCAGCTGGCAGCGATCCTGACGGCGCCACGGAGAAACGCTCACTGGACAAAAAGCTATATTTGAAAAGTCCCATCGCCACATGAGCCTCTTGAGCGCCTGCCGCACCTTCGCCAGACTGCACACGGCCCAGCGCGATTTCGACCGCGCCAAACGCAAGCATGAGCTGACCTACCTCTTCTGGGAAGCGACTTTGGGCTGCAACCTGACGTGCAGGCACTGCGGATCGCGCTGCGCCCCGGAGTTGGCCGGCCGGGACGACCTCCCCGGCGGCGAGGTCCAAAGGATCCTACGCGAGATGGCCGAAGACTTCGACGCGCGCAAGATCACCATCGCGGTCACCGGCGGCGAGCCCTTGACGCGGCCCGACGTCTTCACGGTCATGAAGGCGGCGCGAGACCTGGGCTTTTACTGGGGCATGGTCACCAACGCGACGCTCATCACCCCGCGGACCATCAAGGAGATGGAGCGCTCGGGCATGGGCACGGTCTCGGTCTCCATCGACGGCGACGAGCGCGCTCATGCGGTCTTGCGCGGCTCGACGCAAGCCTTCCGTCAGGCCATGGCCGGCCTACGGCTCCTCGTCAAGGACGCCGGATTCCTGGAATGCGTGCAGGTCACCAGCGTGATCGGCAAGCACAATATAGGCATCCTGGACGAGCTCTACGGCCGGTTCGCGGACTTGGGCGTGGGGGAATGGCGGATCCTGATGCTCGACCCCATCGGCCGCATGCAGGACCCGGCCAACCGGGAACTTCTGCTCGACGGACAAGAGCTGAGCCGGCTTTTGGATTTCGTGGCCGCCAAGCGCCCGGAGGACGGCATGCCCGTCACCTTCGAGGAATCAGGGTTCTTGGGCCTCAAGTACGAGGGCGCCGTGCGCGGCCACTATTTCCATTGCCCGGCCGGGATCAACATCGCGAGCCTCCTGCACGACGGGGCGATCTCCGCCTGCCCCTCCCTGGACCGGCGCATGGCGGAAGGCGACGCCCGGAGAGAGCGCTTCAGCGAGGTCTGGAACGGACGCTTCGCCCGCTATCGCGACCGCGAGGGGACGCGCCGCAAGGGTCCCTGCGCGGACTGCCGGTGGTGGCGCCACTGTGAGGGTGGATCCCTACACCTGTGGGACTGGGACAAGGCCGAACCGAGGCTCTGCCATTACCACATGCTGAAGGACGCGGGTGGTCTATGATATGAACGGAGGACAGGAGCGATTATGGCCAAGATGATCGGAAGGACCAAAAGCTGGGCCTGGTGGCTGGCCGGGCTTTTCTGCGCTTTCGTTTTCGGGCGTCCCGCAGCCGCGCAAGATTCGCGAGACGACAGCCGCCGCTTCCAGACCATGTACGGGGTGCGGCCGATACAAGACGACGGGATCCAGGTCAAGTACGGGGTCAAGCCCGCGCCGGTCCTTCCCGAACCGATCGAACAGCCTCCGGCCCGGCCCGGCCCGGATGATCGCGCCCAGGCCGCGAAGCTCGTCGCCGATTATATCGCGGCCCCGGCACCGGCCCGCCTCGCCGCCGGGCAGAAGGCGCGGTTGGACAGGCTCATCAAGGCCCTCGGCGACGCCCAGCACGAGAACCGCGAATCCGCCTCGGCGGAGCTGGCCCGGATCGGCGCGGCCGCTCTGCCGGCCCTGCGCGCGGCCGGCCAAGGCTCCGCCGCGGCCTCCCGGCGCGCCCGGCAGGTCATCGCGCGCATCGAAGCGGCGGCGCGCGAGCCGATCGCCGCGCGACTGAGGGAGATCCCCGCCGCGGCCCAAGCGGTCATCGCCGAGAAGCTCGAAGAACAGGCCCGCTGGACGCAGGAGTCCGGCCAGATCGCCGACGAGGCTGAGAAGGACGGCGACCGCGAAAAGGCGAAAGCGGCCCGCGCCGACCAAGAGTCCGCCCGAATGACCACGGCCGTGCTGCGCAGCCTCCAGCAGTCTTTGGGCGGGGAAGGGCTGCAATGAAAGGGCTGCCGAGACCGCGGAAAGATCAGTAGACAGTCCCCTAGCGCCTGTTGTAAAATCCTGCTTCCTCAAGGAGGTTCCCATGACAAAGCTGTTGCGGACGACGGCAGTGGCGGCGGTCGCTCTGCTCTGGGTGGGCCAGGCGTCGGCGTTCTGGCTCAACGCCGGAGCCAAGGAGACGACGGGGAACAAGGACTATAACGGCGTCAACGTCGCCGGCCAAGTGGGGCTGGGCGACTTCAGCCTCAAGCCCATGTTCAACTCCTACCATTCGGATGTTTCCAGCGGGGCCTTCAACTCCTATTCGCTGCGCGCCGGCTACGACACCAAGCTCTTCGGCGTGGGCATCACGGGTGGCCTGACGCCCTCGGTCAACGGCTACAACAACCAGTTCGCCGGAGCCGACGCCGTGCTCAGCATCACCCCGACCGGAGAAGGCGCCCGCGAGCGCATCGGCGGCCGCGATCAGGCCGCTGGCCCAGCGCAAGGCGAGGGCCTGGCCCGCATCGACCTGGGGGCCTCGGCGCTGTACACCAACCACCGCGACCACTTCGGCTCCACGAACCAGGCGCTGGCCTCGGCCGCCCGCGTCGGCCAGACCGACCTGACCGGCTCGGCGGGCGTCTCGATCCTCAAGAACCTGATCAGCGTCGATGTCACAAAATCGCTCTACGACCACAAGCCGGACGGGCTCAACATGCGCGCGCCTCGAGTCGAAAACATCATCGGCCTGTCCCAAGTCGTCCAGGGCTTCCCGAACACCAGCACCAACGTCAAGCTCCTCATGAGCGTCTTGCCGCTGATCAAGCCTTTCGTCGACTACGCGCACACCACCTTCGAGGCCGGAGCGGCCAACTCCAACGCTTACTCGGCGGGGGTCGCCGTTCAAATGCAGATGCTCGAGCTCTCAGCCGCATACGAACGCTACGTCCAGACAGGGCAGACGGACCGCAACTACTACACCCTGGGCGCCAGCCTGCGTCTCTAAGCGCTGCCGCGGGGCGGGGTCGCGGTCGGCGGCTCTAGGAAGGGCTCCTATTTACCCCAATCCGCCTCGAATGTGCCTTCGAGGCTGGACAGGATCGCCGAGTCGTTCAGGATGATCCCGAGCTCGCGATTCTTGTTCAACGAGGTCCAGGAGAAATTCTCGGAGCCCAGGAACGCCTGGGCACTGCCTATCCCATAATCCGCGAGGATCATCTTCGCGTGGATGTAGGGGGACGCCAAGCCCTTGGCCTGGACGCCGTTGGAGTTGAGCGTGGCGCGTTCGGCGGCATTGCCGTCAGTCGGGTTGCTGCTGCTCTTGAGGATGGCGGTGATGAACCGCACCGCGACGCCGCGCTTGGCGGCCGAGATGAGGGCCTGCATGCAGTCTCGGTCTGCGGTTTCCTCGTTGTAGATATCCAGACTCCGGGTGGCTCCGTTTATGATGTCAAGGATCTTGTTCCTCGAATTATCCGGACTCCAGACCAAGGCGGATTGGGAAGGAGTGACCGACTGATAGGCCCAGTCGGCCTCGAAGACCTTGGCGATCTCCGCCACCTGCCCCGGGTCGGAGGTGACGATGCCGAAATCCCGCGTGGTGGAGAAGTAGTTCGGGTTGAGATTGAAGGTCATGATGACGGACACGCTGCCGTCGATGGTGAAGGTCTTCTGGTGGGTGACGGTGAACTGCTGGCTGGCCTGCTTGGTCTGCACGCCGCCGGCGTTGAGTTGGGCGACATACTGCGCGTTGGGATCGTGGCTGTAGCCCTGGAAGGAATAATAGTTGTAAAGCACCCGGACCGAGACGCCGCGCTTGGCCGCGGCGGTCAGGGCTGAGATGATCTGAGGATCCTCGATCTCGTAGATCGTTAGGTCGATGGAGCTTTGGGCCCCATTGAGCAAACTCAGGATCTGGCCGCGGCCGCTGTCCGGCTGGGTCAGGAGGGTGTAGCCCTGGCTTTGCGGAGCTACAGGCTGGGAAGCCGAAGGCCGTTTGCGGGCGGCACTGTCGATTTGTATCGGGAGGGACAGGCGTGGGGAGCCGGCAGGCAGCCCCAGAGTGTCCAGACTCTTGAGGGATTCGATGTCCTCTGCAGCAAACGCAGGCGGGGCGATGCATCCCGCCACGAAAGCGGCCGCGGACAGTATGACTGTGACCTTCAGATGCGTCCGGAGGCGGTCCATCATATCGGCCAGGATTAGGATTCCCCCCTCTGGTCCATTTCTCGAGGGGCCGAGGGCCCGATGGCGAATAGGCCAAAAGACCCAGCCCAAAGGTTCGATAGAGGTCGACCAGCCGAAGCGATATAATAACGAGGTCTGATGCCCAACCCCAGTCCCGACGCGGCCGGCGTCTCGCGGTTCGCTTTCGCCTTGCGCGCGCTCAAGAACCGCAACTACCGGCTCTTCTTTATGGGCCAGTTGGTCTCTCTGGTCGGAACCTGGATGCAGACCGTGGCCCAGTCCTGGCTGGTTTACCGGCTCACCGGCTCCGCGCTCCTCCTCGGCGCGGTCGGCTTCTGCAGCCAGTTCCCCGTCTTCCTCATCGCGATCGTGGGCGGCGCCGTGGCCGACCGCCACAACCGCCATCATATCGTCATCGCCACCCAGACGGCCGCCATGCTGCAGGCCGGCGTCATCGCCGCGCTCACCCTGACCCACCACATCCAGGTTTGGCACATCTTCTGCTTGGCCGCTTGCCTGGGGGCCATCAACGCCTTCGACATCCCGGCCCGCCAGGCCTTCGTCGTGGACATGGTCGGCAAGAAGGACCTGATCAACGCCATCGCGCTCAACTCCTCCATGTTCAACGGCGCCCGGCTCATCGGACCCGCGGTCGCGGGCGTCCTGGTGGGGAGCTTGGGCGAGGGCTGGTGCTTCCTCCTCAACGCCCTGAGCTTCCTGGCCGTCATCGCCGGGCTGCTGATGATCGATCTTCCCCCGCGGCCGCATCCGGCGCACCGCTCCGCGGCGCTGGAGCACGTCCTCGAGGGCTTCCGCTTCGTGCGGCACGCCGCGCCGGTGCGCGCCCTCCTGCTGCTCTTAGGGATGACGAGCCTGGTGGGAATGCCCTACGCCGTGCTCATGCCCATCTTCGCGGACCGTATCCTGCACGGCGGCGCCCGGGGGCTGGGCCTGCTCATGTCCGCGGCCGGCGCCGGGGCTCTACTGGGTGCGCTGAGCCTGGCCTTGCGCTCGAGCGTGCGCGGCCTCATGGGTCTGATCGCGGCCAGCTCCGCGGCCTTCGGCCTGAGCCTGATCCTGTTCTCGGTCTCCCGGAATTTCTGGCTCTCGGCCGCACTCCTGCTGCCGGTGGGATTTACCATGATGGTGCAGATGGCGTCCTCGAACACCATGATCCAATCCATGGTGCCGGACCATCTGCGCGGCCGGGTGATGGCCGTGTACTCCATGATGTTCATGGGCATGGCCCCCTTCGGCTCCCTCTACTCCGGAGCCTTGGCGCATGCTCTGGGCGCGCCCATGACTTTGGCGCTCGGCGGCTTCGGCTGCATCGCCGGGGCCTTGCTGTTCGCCTCGCGTCTGACGACGCTGCGGCCGGAGGCCCGGCGTCTCGTCGAGGTCCAGGACCTGGCCGACGGCGCCATACCGGCCCCGATCCGCGATTGAAGGCTCGACGCGCGGCCGCAGTTGACCAAAATCAATCACTCCCGCTGATTTTGCTCATTGGCTGAAACCAGATCGGGCGGTATCATATCTCTATGAACTTGCCCCAGGGAGCGAAAATGAAACAGAGCAGCCGCCTTTCAGCCGCCGGCATCGTCATAACTATTTTTTGCGCCGGAGTCGTCGGCCCTCAGCATGCCGCGGCTGCCCCCACCGTGGACTGGGACCGCACCACAGCCGTTGCCGCGCCCGCCGTGGGAGGAGAATCCCTCCAGGCCGGCTTCCAGGCTTTAAGCCATAAGGTCGCGGCCGAAGCCCGGGAACGCATGATCTACGGGATCCCCCAAAACCCGCAAGACGCCTTCGCGGGCGTGCCAGCCTGCTCCAGCGTGGATGCGATGATGTTTCGAGCCTTCACCCTCGATGAGGCCGTAGATTTTCTCAAGCCCTGCGCGGATGGACTCTCCCAGCGCTATGGCCTGCCCGTCACAATCGAACAAGGTCCCGTAGGCGTCGACGGCTGCCGCAGCACGACCCCCGGTATCATCGTCCACGTGCCCGCGACGATCAATCCCGGCAACCACATCCTCATGGACTTGAGCTATTCCCTCCGAGAAAAGCGCAACGCCAAGCTCCTGGGCTTCCCCGCCGGCATCGTTTCAGGGACCCTGTACGGTCGGACGAAGGCCTCCGCCAAGTAGTCCCACCCCCGGCAACCACCCCCTCTCCGCACTCGGATGAAAAGGCCTCCTTCTTAACACTTCGTTAATGCCAGGTCGCTAATATAGAAGAGGACGGGAGGAGGGTCGGCCGGTCCCTGGACTGACGCTGACTGACATCTTCGGACATGACGGTGATTGCATGTCAGGAAAGCCGGCCCTATCCTCATAATACCCCCGCCTCAGCGACCTCAGATACACGATCATGCTCTCAGCAGCAGACCTCAGCGAACTGCTCAAACTCCACGCGCCGGTCTCCGGCATCGTCAGTCTGTATCTGCCCGCGGACCAGCGCCGGACACACGTCCGCTCTTTCTCGAACCTCCTGCGTATGTGCCCCTTGGAGGACCCGAGCTTCAGCGAGGTCTCCGATGACCTCAAGCGCCTCGACGAGTTCGTAGGCCTGGGCTTCGAGCCCGAAGGCTGGCGGGGACTGGCGGTGTTCAGCTGCAAACGTCTGGGGCTGTGGCAGGTCTGCCCCCTGCCGGAGACCGTCAAACCCGTGTTGCGGATGGCTGACCGGCCCTACCTCGCGCCTCTGCTCTCCATCGTGGACCAGCATCAGCGCTTCGGAGTGGTCCTGGCCGGCGCGCGCCGGACGCGATTCCTCGAGGTCTTCATGGGCCAGATCAAGGAGCACGAGGAACTGGCCCTGGAGTTGCGGGGCATGGGACCGGCTCAGGGCCGCAGCGTTGCGGAACGCCTCGACTCTCTGTCGCGCAACCGAGAGTACAGCCGCATCGTTCTGGGCGGACCGTCCGAAGCGGCGAGCCGTCTGGCCAGGCACCTGCGCACGGAGTTGCAGCAGACCCTCATCCTGGACGAGAGCCTGGCCCCAGATATGCCGGCGGCCGCGGTCCTCGAACGCATCAGCTCCTGCGAAGGAGAGGCGCGCAAGGTGCGGGAAAGCGTGCTGGCGCACCGCCTCCTCGACCTCGCCGCCTCCGGAGGCCCGGCCGTGCTGGGCCTGGAGCGGACCCTGAAGGCCCTGCGGCGGGGCCAGGTCCGCCTACTGCTCGCACGCGACGGCTTCGCTAAGATGGGCCACCTCTGCCCCCGCTGCGGGGGCCTTTCTGTGGCTGACCCGCGCTGCCCAGCCTGCAACGGGCCGACCGAGACCGTCTTCAACCTGGTCGAGGAGATGATCGAGCGCGCCTTCGACGCCCACTGCGAGGTGGTGCGTCTGCTCCATCCCTCGCCCCTGGACAACCTGGGGCACATCGGCGCGGAACTCTCGGAAGCGGCCGCTCCGGCGCAGCCCTCCCAGGGCGCCGACGCCCTGCCGAGCTCCGAGGGCCGGCAGGCCCCGCCAGCGCGCCAGGAGCGCTCCTCATGAAGGAGTTCTGGACCCGGCGCATCACCCTGCTGGCGATCCCATCGGTCGCGGACCGCCCCTCTTGACGCGGCTGGCAAGCCTGTCCGCGGAGATGGCCCGGTCGCGCACAGAGCTCGAGGCGGCCCGCGAGGTTCTAAAGGATTGATCGGTGAATTTCGTGAACGCCTGGCCCCATTACGGCAGGAGCAACACGGCCACGGCGTGGCAGGCGATGGCCTCGCCCCTGCCGATCGCGCCCAAGCCCTCGTGGCTCTTGGCCTTCACGCTGACCCGCTCCACGGACAGGCCGAATACCTCGGCCACGGAGGCGCGGAAGGCCTTATAGTGCGGCTTCATCTTGGGCTCCTCGGCCACGATGGTCACATCGAGGTTGGAGATACTGCCGCCGGCATCCTTCAGGCGCTTCATGACCTCGGCCACGATGTCCTTGCTGGCCATGTCCTTCCATTTGGGCTCATCAGGCGGAAACAGCACGCCGATCTCCCCCCCGCCGAAGGCGCCCAACACGGCGTCTGCGGCCGCGTGCAGGACCGCATCCGCATCCGAATGGCCCAAAAGCCCCTTCTTGCCTGAAAGCTTGACGCCGGCCAGCCACAGCTCCCGGCCTTCCACGAACCGGTGGATGTCGAACCCGAAGCCTACGGCGGTACGCCGCCGGCCGCCCTGCCTCTGCTCCAATAACGCTTCTGCCATGACCAAGTCCTCGGGTGTGGTGATCTTGAAGTTCTCGTAGCTGGAGGGCACGACCCGCACCTTCTGGCCGCACTTCTCCACCAGTTGGCTCTCGTCGGTGGCGGTCCGGGCGTCCGGGAAGCGGTTCAAGGCCTCTTCCAGCAATTCGCGGCGGTAGCACTGCGGGGTCTGCGCGGCCCAGTAGGCGCTGCGCGCCGGGGTGTCTGAGATCCACATCTGCTTGTTGGTCACCTTCTTCAAGGTGTCCTTGACCTGCACGGCGGGCACGGCCGCGCCCGAATCGGTCGCCTCCTCCACCACGGCTCGGATGATCTCCGGGGTCACCAGAGAACGGGCACCGTCGTGCACGGCCACGACTTCCGCGTCCTCCGAGACCGCCTGGAAGCCGTTGCGCACCGAGTTCATGCGCGTCGGCCCGCTCTCCACGAGCTTGACGCGCGGGCCCGCCAGGCGCTGGCCGTGCTCCCGGATGTTCTCCGCGGATGTCACGAGGATGACGCGCTCGACCTCCGGCACGGCCAGGAACGCCTGCAGAGACCACTCCACCACGGTCTTCCCGGCCAAAGGCAGGAACTGCTTGGGCTTGCCCATGCGGGAGCCCGAGCCGCCGGCGACGATAATCGCCTCGACTTTCACGGCGGCGCCTTTACTTCTCGCCCTTGGCCTTGCCGAAGACCATGCGGCCGGCGGGGTTCTGCAGGATCGAGGTCACCCCCACGTCCACGCGCTTGCCGATGAAACGACGGCCGTCCTCCACCACCACCATGGTCCCGTCGTCAAGATAGCCGATGCCCTGATCGCGCTCCTTGCCTTCTTTCATGACGAAGAGGGGCATGGACTCTCCCGGCAGCACCACGGGCTTGAGGGCCGTGCCCAGGTCGTTGACGTTGAGGCAGACCACCCCTTCCAGTGTGGCGATCTTGTTGAGGTTGAAGTCCGTGGTCACGACCTTGGCGCCCATGTCCTTGGCCAGGCGCACGACCTTGCCGTCCACCTCCGGGATCTCCGGGACGTCCTTGTCGAGGATGCGCACCGGGACTTCGGGGTTCTCCTGCAGGCGGGCGAGGATGTCGAGACCGCGGCGGCCGCGGGCGCGCTTCAAGGCGTCCGGGGAGTCGGCCAAGTGGTGCAGCTCGGCCAGGACGAAGCGGGGCACGATGAGCGAGCCCGACAGGAATCGCGTCTCGCAGACGTCCACCACGCGGCCGTCGATGATGGCGCTGGTGTCGAGCACCTTCATGTCCGCGCCCCGGCGCTTGCCCAGCTTGCGCAGGTCCTTGTCGAGGTCGTCGAGCTCGGGCATCTTGCGGATGGCGATGATCATGCCCAGCGCCCCGAAGGCGAAGTAGCGCAAGACCGCATACTTGCCCCAGAGACGATAGAGGTTATCGTTGCCCATCTGGAACACCGTGTAGTCGACGATCTTGGCCACGATGATGCCGCCGGAAGCGCCGAGGATGCCGGAGATGACGGTCACGAGGCTGATCTCGGCGATCAGGAACTCCAGGATCACGATGACCAGTCCGACCGCCGTCCCGATCGTCAGGCCCCGGGGGGTCGGAGAGATCTGGAAGTACACGAGGGCCGGACAGCTGAGGATGACGAGGATGCGGAATATCCAGATACCCATGAAGACTCCTTGACATGCCACCGCGGCTTGGTCGGGCGTCCGTCCGGGGTAGGAAGATATTAGGGGACTTCCCCGGACGTCCGGAACGACTCAGCTGCGGCTAGGATTTAGACGGCTTATGACTGCCCGACAGCACTTCAGCGGCCGATTCGAGGTCCGCCACGCCTACGAGCTCGAGACCCGGCTTGCGAGAGAGTTCCTTGAGACCGCGCGCCGGGACCAAAGCCTTGCGAAAACCCGCCTTGGCCGCCTCCTTCAGGCGCATCTCCAGATTCGGGACGCGTCCCACGTCTCCCAAGAGTCCGACTTCGCCGAGCATCACCCAATCCGCCGGGATGGGGACTTCCCGGGCGGAGCTGACCACGGCCAGGCAGGCGGCCAGATCCACGGCGGGATCTTTGATGCGCAGCCCGCCGGCCAAGCTCACGAAGACGTCGCGATCCTCGATCCGCAGGCGCAGGTGCTTCTCCATGGCCGCCAGCAGCACCAGGACTCGGTTCAAATCCAGGCCCGTGGCCATGCGGCGGGGCAAAGGGTAGTTGGTATGCACGACCAGAGCCTGAACCTCGACCATCATAGGCCGCGAGCCCTCCAAGGTGACGGAGGGGATCCGGCCCGGCCGGGGCCGGCCGTCGCGGTCCGCCAGGAAGAAGCGGGAGGCGTCGCCCACTTCAGAGAGGCCCTTCTCGCCCATCTCGAAGAGCCCGAGTTCGTCGGTGGGGCCGAAGCGGTTCTTCTGCGCACGCAGTACGCGCAAGAGGTCGTGGCGCTCCGTGTCGAAATAGAGGACGGTGTCTACGATGTGCTCCAGGACCTTGGGGCCGGCCAACGAGCCCTCCTTGGTGACGTGCCCGAGCAGGAAGACCACCGCATCCGTGGACTTGGCCACGCGCAGCAGTTCCGCCGCGCATTCGCGCACCTGGGCCACGGTCCCCGGGCTGGAGGTCAACTCCGGATGAAAAACGGTCTGCACGGAGTCGAGCACGATGAGCCAGGGCTTGACCTTGGCCACGACGGCGAGGATCTTGCCCAGGTCGGTCTCGGCCAGAAGATGGATCGAGTCGTTCTGCACGCCCAGCCTCTTGGCCCGGGCCGAGACTTGACGCAGGGACTCCTCCCCGGAAACGTAGAGGATGGGCTCTTGGGGGTGGGTCGCGGCGAGCCGTCCCGCGACCTGCAGCATGAGGGTGGACTTGCCGATGCCGGGCGGTCCGGCCAGGAGGCAGACCTGTCCGGGAACGACTCCGCCGCCCAGGAGCCGATCGAACTCCCCGAGGCCGGTGCCGGTACGCGCCTCAGCGCCTGCGGGGGCATCTTTCAAGGCCACGACCTCGGAGGAAAACTCCGTCAGGCGCCGCTGCGCGGCTCCTGCGGGCATTGCGGGCCGGGCCTCCACGACCTCCTCGATCATGGTGTTCCAGGCCGAGCAGTCCGGGCACTGGCCCATGGGCTTGGGCGCGGAATAGCCGCACTCCTGGCAGCGGTAGAGGGTCTTCAAGCGAGCCATCACTGGTTGTTCTTGGAGCGGCCCTTGGTGGCCGCGGTGCCGAAGGTCGCCAAGCCGAAGAGGTAGGAGACGTCCTGGTCCTCGAACATAATGTTGGCCCAGGTCTGGTAGCGCGGGACCTCCTGCACGTCCTCCACCCGGGCGCCGATGCCCAGCCACTTGGTCACGCGGGCGAGTATGCCGAAATCATATTCCGGGTGCGTGAAATCGTGTCCGTTGTATTGGCGGTTGCGGCTGAAGTCGTAGCCCTGAGCCATGACGCTGAAGCGCTTGCCGAATTCGCTCTTATAGAACGGCGTGACGGTCAGGCGCGCGCCGCCGCCGGAGCGGATGACGCCCACCGCGAGGTCGAAGGGCCCCTTTTCAAAGCCCAGCAGGCCGTCGACGCGGTTGGGCGGCGCATAGTCAACGCCATGTCGGGGCGCGTCGTTGACGTTGGCAAGGTTCGCGCCGCCGAGATAGTAGTAGCGGCCGGGGCGCGGTGAGATCTTGAGGCCCACATCCGCGTGAGTGGTCCGGATCAGGTGCTCATAGCGCCAGTCCAGGTTCCACCAGGTGCGAAACTGCGTGATGCGTCCGAACACGTCCTTGGCCGTGGAGGCCGCGTCCTTGACCGACGCGATGGTCTCCTTGACGTCGTCCTTGACCTTGGGGTCGTGCAGGAGCGCGCCGACCGCGCCCTTATCCGTGGAGAGGCTGGCCATCATCGTATTGCTCTTCTCCAGCAGGGCGTCGAGCTTGGAGGTGATGGCGTCGGTGCGGTCGATGGCCTTCTCCAGGCCAGGCTTGGTGGTCTCGATGAGGTCGTTGAGGTTGGCGGTCAACTCGCGCACGTTGGCCACCGTGTCGCGCAGGTTATCGGTGAGCGAGCCGCGCGGGCCCTTGGCGTTGAGCTCGCCGAGCATGTCCTGCAGGCTTCCTAGGGCCTTGGTCATGGCCTTCTCCAGCATGACCGGGTCCTCGCCCTCCAAGGTGGAGCCCGCCTCGATGAGCCCCCGGGAGAGGTTCCCCTGCTCCACGGCCAGGAACTTGGAGCCGATGATTCCGGTGGAGGCGACCGTGAAGTGCGCGCCCTTGTAGATGTCCACGCCCTTGCGAATCTGGCAGACGGCCTTGGCCAGGCCGCTCTCCAGGACGAGGCTCTTGACCTTGCCCACCTCGACGCCCGAAAGCTTGACCGGGGAGTCCTTGGACAGGTTGCCTACGTCGTGAAAGGTGACGCTGATCGTGTAGCGCGGCTCCATGCTGAAGTCGCCCAGCAGGAAGATGGCGGTGCCCAGTAGGATGAGCCCGCCCAGGACGAAGGCGCCGACCTTGGATTCCAGGCTCACCGCGCGCCTGCCTTGCCGACGCCGGCCGCAACCGTTTCCGGCTCGAAGTCCTTGAGCTTCATCTTGATGGGGCCGTGGCTGAGCCCGTCGACGAACTGCCGGACGTAGGGATCATTAGTGGTCTTGATGGTCTCCGGGGAGGCCGAAGCCAGGACGCGGCCTTCGTGGATCATGGCGATACGGCTGGCGACCTTGTAGGCCGATTTCATGTCGTGAGTGACGACGATGGCCGTAGTCTTGAGAACCTTCTGAAGGTCCAGGATCAAGTCGTTGATCACATCCGACATGATCGGGTCCAGACCCGTCGTGGGCTCATCATACAAAATATAGGTGGGCTCCGCCGCGATGGCCCGGGCCAGGGCCACCCGTTTCTTCATGCCCCCGGAGAGCTCCGAAGGCCTCATGTCCTCCACGTCCTTCAAGCCCACCAAAGCCAGCTTGTCCTTGGCGATGGCCCGATAGCGGGAGGCCGGGATGTTGGTGAGGTAGCGCAGGCCGAAGGTCACATTCTCCCACACCGAGAGGGAATCGAAGAGCGCCGCCTCCTGGAAAAGGTAGCCGAAGCGGCGCCGGTACTTGGCGATGTCGGCCTCGCGGGTCAGCTGGGTGATGTCCGTGCCGTCGACCTTGATGCAGCCCTCATCCGGCCGCACCAGTCCGATGACGCACTTGAGGAAGGTGCTCTTGCCGCAGCCGGACCCGCCGATGATGGCCAAGGTCTCGCCGTCCTGGGCCATCAGGTCCACACCGCGCAGGACCGGACGACCCGGGTAGGCCTTCTTGACTCCCGTGGCCTCGATCATGTGATGCCCACGGCCGAGAGGATGGCGGTGACGAAATAGTCGATGATCAGGACCGAGGCCATGCTCAGGACCACGGCCGCGGTGGTGGACTTGCCCACCCCTTCGGCGCCCCCGGTGGTGGTGATGCCCTTGAAGCAGGAGATGAAAGAGATGATGGAGGCGAAGACGAAGGTCTTGAGGAAGCCGTGCATGAAGTGGCGGATCTCCATGTTATCGAAGATATCCGAGATATAGACGCTGGTGGGTATCCCGAGCTTGACGTAGGCGACCACCCAGCCGCCGAAGACCCCGCTGAAATCAGCGACGACCGTCAGTATCGGCAGCACCATCAAGAACGCCAACACCCGCGGGATGACCAAGTAGCGGACGGGGTCCGTGCCCAAGGTGTACAAGGCATCGATCTGCTCGGTCACCTTCATCGTCCCCAGCTCAGCGGCGATGGCAGCGCCCGCGCGCCCGGACACGACCAAGGCGGTCATGACCGGGGCCAGCTCCATGACCATGGCGAACGAGACCACCGTGCCCACGAAGAGGGGCTCATTGAAGAAATGCTTGGAGGAGGCTCCCGTCTGCAGGGCCAGCACCATGCCCGTGAAGAAGGTGGTCATGGTCGTCACCGGCAGGGACTCCACGCCGATGCGCAGCATCTGATTGAGGACCTGCCGCCACTCGATGGGGGCGCGCAGCATCCAGGCCGCGGTGGAGCGCACCAGGAAGGTGAAGCGTCCCACGGACTCAGAGATCGCCATGGCCTCGCGGCCGAAGTCCTCGACCACGCTCGCCTTCCCCCAGGATCCGTTCATGAGGGCAGGAAGGTCCTCGGCACCCGGCCCGTGAGCGCGGTCGTCGTCTCGTAGGGGATGGTGCCCGCGGCCGTCGCGGCCTCGGCGGCCGTGATCTCCTCGCGGCCCTGGCGGCCGATGAAGACCACGTCGTCGCCGACCCGGGCCCCCGGCACGGCGGTGGCGTCGAGCATGAGCATGTCCATGGAGATGTTGCCGATGATGGCGCAGCGCCGCCCCCCCAAGAGGGCCTGGCCCCGATTGGAGAGCCGTCGCGACAGTCCGTCGGCGTAGCCGATGGGGATGGTGGCCACCCGGGTCGGCCGCCGGGCGCGGAAGGTCGCGCCGTAGCCGATGGCCGCGCCGCGGGGCACGGTCTTGAGGAAGACCACCTTGCTCTTGAGGCTCAGGACCGGCTGGAATCCCGGATAGAGCCCGTAGATCGCCAAGCCCGGGCGGACCAAGTCCAGCCGGGCCGCCGGCAGCCGCAGGGCCGCGGCCGAATTGGCCGCGTGGCGCAGGCGCGGCGAGGTCCCGGCGCGGGCCAGGTCGCGCAGCACCCACCGGAAGCGCCGCAGCTGCTCCAACGTGAAGGCGCGGTCCATCCCGGCGCCCGCGCCGGGTCCCCCGGCGCAGGAAAAATGCGTGTACGCTCCGGCCACGTCCACGAGCCTGTTCTCGGAGAGGTAAGCGGCGGTGGCGACCGCGGCGGCCGGGCTCATGCCGATGCGTCCCATACCGGTCTCGAACTTGAGGTGGCAGGAGACCTTGCGCCCCAGGCGCCGGGCCACCTCGGCCAGCCGGCGGGCGGAGTCGAGGCTCGCCACCGTGGGGGTCAGCCCGAACTCGGCCGCGGCCAGGAAGCTCTCGAACGGGTAGAGGCTGCCCAGGACCAGCACGGGCAGGCGGATGCCGGCCTCGCGCAGGGCCACTCCCTCCTCGACCGAGGAGACGCCCAGCCAGTCGGCGGCCCGGGCCTTCTGCGCGGCGCGGGCGCACGCCACGGCGCCGTGGCCGTAGGCGTCGCCCTTGACCACAAACAGGATCTTGGTGGAACGCGGCATGCGGCGGCGGAAGCGCCGGAGGTTGTCCCGAAGAGCGCCGAGGTGGACTTCCGCCCAGGTGGGCCGGAAGAACCGCCTCGTGTTGGTCATCTCAATCGGAGAAGGTGGTCTGCGTGTCTTCGACCTCTGCGGCCGAAGGGCCCGCCGGCGCCTCATCCGGCGCCGCGTTGTCGAAGCGCGTGATATTCATGTTGAAGGCGACATCGACATTCCCCACCGGACCCTGCCTCTGCTTGGCGATGATGATCTCGGCTTTGCCCTCCAAAGTAGGGTCGTTGCGCTTGTAATAGGCTTCCCGATGGATGAAGGCGACCAGGTCGGCGTCCTGCTCCAGAGCGCCGCTCTCGCGCAGGTCCGAGAGCACGGGCTTGTTGTCGGCGCGGCCTTTGTCCTCGGAACGACGGGAGAGCTGCGAGAGGGCGATGACCGGGAGCTGGAGGTCCCGGGCCAGGGCCTTGAGGCTGCGGGAGATGTCGGCGACCTCTTGCTGACGGTTCTCCACCCGGCCGGAACCGCGCATGAGCTGAAGATAATCGATGATGACCAGGGCCAACTTCTTGCCTTCACGCTTGAGCTTGGCAGCGAGCTGCCGGGAGATCGAGCGCACGCCGAGAACGGAAAGGCTCGACATATCCACGACGTGCAAAGGCGCCTCGGAGAACCGCGCGGCCGCGTTGGTCAGGCGCGTCCAATCTTTAGGCTGGAAATATCCCGTGCGGATGCTCATGAGGTTGACCCGGGCCTCGGAGGAGATGAAGCGCTGCATGATGGCGTGCCGGGACATCTCCAGGGAGAAGAGCAGGACCGGGAGCTTTTCCTCCAGGGCCACATGGGCGGCGATGTTCAAGGCCAAGGCGGTCTTGCCCTGGCTGGGCCGCGCCGCGATGAGGATGAGGTCGGATTTCTGGAAGCCCGCGGTCTTCTTGTCCAGGAGCCTGAGACCCGAGGGCACGCCCGTGACCGCCCGCTTATCCTTGTGGGCCAACTCGATCTGTTCGAGCACCTCGTGCGCCAGGTCCTTGGCCTCGACCACCCCGTGCAGGGACTGGCTCTGGGCCACGCGCAAGATGTCCGTCTGGGCCTCATCAAGGAGATCCGCCGCCGGCTTCTCTTCTTTATAGCAGCCGGCCACGATATTCGTGGACGCCTTGATGAGCTCGCGCAGGATGGACTTCTCCTTGACGATCTTGGCGTAATGCTCGACGTGGGCCGCGGTGGCGACGCGGTGCTGCATCTCGGTCAGGAACCCCATGCCGCCGAGCTCGTCGAGCCTCTTGAGCTTGCGCAGCTCCTCGCTGACCGTGACCAAGTCGACCGCGGCCGAACGATTGGCGAGTTCCCCCATGACCCGGAACACGGTCCGGTGCGATTCCTGATAGAAGTCCTTCTCGCCCAGGATGTCCATGGCCCGCTCCACGGCATCGGGCTCGATGAGCATCGCCCCGAGGACGGCGCTCTCGGCCTCCAAGGCCTGGGGCGGGAGCTGCAGGGGGTCTTTGGCCATGGGAGAGGGCGCTGTGGGCCCGAGCCGCCGGCTACTCCCGCGCGACGACGGCGACCGTAACCTTGGCGGAAACCTCAGGCTGCAGACGCAGCTCGACCTCGTGTTCGCCGACCGTCTTGATCGGCGAGTCGAGCCGGACCGCGGTCTTGGGGACCGCGAAGCCGCTGGCCTTGAGGCTCTTGAGGATGTCGGATTTGCCAACGGAGCCGAAGAGCTTGCCTTCGGGGCTGGCCGGAACGGTGAAGGAGAGCTTGACGCCGGTGAGTTTGCCGGCCAAGCCCTTGGCGGCCTCGACTTCGACGGCGACGACCTTGGCGCGCTTGTCCTTGCACTTCTCCCATTCCCGGAGCACGGCGACGGTGGCGGCCACGGCCAGGCGCTTGGGCAGCAGATAGTTGCGGCCATAGCCGTCGGCGACGTCCTTGATGTCCCCGGCGCGGCCGAGGTTCTCTACGGTGGAACGCAGGATGACCTTCATGAGATGACCTCTCTTAAAAACACTCCCGGCTCAATACGTGACGTACGGCAGCAGAGCCAGGTTGCGCGCCCGCTTGATGGCGCGGCTGAGGCTGCGCTGATGTCCGGCGCAGTTCCCGGTGATGCGGCTGGAAAGGATCTTGCCGGTATCGGTCAAGAAAGCCCGCAGGACCTGAATCTGCTTGTAGTCGATGTCGCGCACCTTCTCGGCGCAGAAGCGACAGACCTTCCGGCGGACTGGGAACGGGGGACGGCGCCGGCCCGTGTCGGGCCTTCGGGCAGACACGGAGGGACGGGGTGCCTCGGCTGGATGAGCGGCAGGGGCCGCAGGAGCCGCGGCGGGGGTCTTCTCGGCTTCAGGCGCTGGCTGGGACATTTAGAACGGAGCCTCCTCGATTTCAGCTTCTCCGGCGGCAGCCCCGCCGGCGGCCTGAGACTTCTCGGGCGCTCCAGCCCCGGCGACTTCTCCGGGCTGGCTCAGGAACTGGACTCGGTTGGCGACCACCTCGAAGACCGTGCGCTTTTGGCCGCTGTTATCCTCGTAGTCCCGGGACGAAAGCCGCCCTTCGACGGTCAGAGCCACGCCCTTCTTGGCGCGCTCCTTGGCGCGATCGGCCGCCTCGCCCCAGATGACAACGTCGATGAAGAAGGGCTGGTCCCTCCATTCACCGGTCTTAGGATCCTTGGTGCGGCGGCTGACGGCCATGCGGACCGTGGTCTTGGACTTCCCCGTGGACGTGGTGAAGTGCTCACCATCCCGCGTGGCACGCCCAGCCAGGACGATGAAATTGATCTCAGGAAGCCGGACCCCGGTGGACATGGCGCTAGGAGGCTTGGGCGGGGACCTTGGCCTTCTTCTCCTTGACCTTGTACTTGCGGTCCTGCGCGACCACGGTCATGTTGCGCAGCACGTCGCCGGCAACGCTGAAATTGTGGCTGAGCTTTCTGAGCAACGCGGGGGTGGCCCGGTACTTGAGATAGGCATAAACACCTTCGCGCGCCTTGCCGATGAGATGGGTCAGCTTGCGGCGACCCCAGATCTCATGGTTGACGACCTCGCCACCTTCTCCAGCGATGACCTGCTTGGTCTTCTCGACCCACTCGGCGACTTCCGGGTCGGACAGGACCGGTTTCATGATGAGAACGGTTTCATATATGCGCATATCTGAAATACGATAACAAATCTATAGAACCCTTACAAGAATAATCTCCATCTTGACGGCAAGCCCCGGGGCCTGTTATGCTGGAGATGATGCCACCGCCCCGCCGCGGAACAGGGAATACTTTCCCGCGGTGCCTAGCCCCCTTCCTTACGGCCAGGTGCCGCGCGCGGTTCCTGTCGCTGGCCGTCATGCCCTGGCTCCTGGCCGGAACGGCGCAGGCCGACTCTTTCCCCTCCTGGTATGCCAAGGCGCAGAAGGCGGAGGCCCGCCACGACGACGAGGACGCCCTGCAGGCTTGGTCCAACGCGCTGCACCTCTGGAAGTCCACGGACAGCAAGCCGAAGAAAGCCCGGGCCCTGGCCGCGCGCGCCGCGCTCTACGAGAAGAAGGGTGAGTGGGAAGCCGCGCTGGAAGACCTCTCCGGGGCCCTGAAGCTCGCGACCAAGGACGCCGTCCTCTTCCGCCGACGCGGGGTCGTCTACCTCGAACACGGCCAGACGTCCGAAGCCATCAGTGATTTTTACAAGGCCACGGCCCTCAAGCCCGACTACTCCGAAGCCTTCTTCGACCGCGGCCGCGCCTATGCCGCGCAGGGCGACGCGGAGTTCTCCAAAGAGGATCTCCGGACCGCCTGCCACCTCGGGTTCCAGAAGGCCTGCACGAAGGCCGCCCCGGCCAAGGGCTCAGCGAAGTCCAAGGGCCCGGGCCGCTCCGCGGCCCCGCCGCCGGCGGTCCAGACTTCCTCCACGACAGCGGCGACGATTCCTCGCGCCACGGGCCATCCCCTGCGTGCTGATGCAAGTCCCGATGGCACGCAGGGCGTCGGCCCTTCCGTGCCGGCGCAGGACGGCGGCGTCGCCGCACCGCCGGCTGCCGGCTCCAGCACCAACACCGCAGCGACCGAGATAACGGTCGGCTCGACCTTGGAGGAGCTCCCCATCGGGAAGATGGCCGACGGCGAGGAAGCCCTCCAAAAAGCGCCGCCGGATTTCCGCTTCTGCATCAACCGCATCCGCTCCTGCGCCGATAACGGGGACAGCTACAGCACCTGCGTGTCCCGAGCCAGGCTCTGCGAGAAATATCCCAAACAGGGTTGCTGCCCCCACGACTGCGTCGTCCTCTTCCAAAAACTTCTCAACTCCAAGAGCGAGGCGGCGGCGTTCCGGCAAGTCTTCGCGCCCAAGAGCGCCTGCCTCCCCATTAAAACGCCGAAGCCCGCCGAGATCCTAGAAGATGCCGCGCCATGACGATCAACCGTCACCGAGGATGCCGCGATCGCCTTGACAAAAGATGGCGGATTCCGTACATTGATATAGTTAAAAGATAACTCAAGATACGGAACAACCTTCCCGCCCATGAAACAGAAGCGCAAGACCGTCAAGAAGCCCTTCCTCGGAGAGGTCCCGGAAGTCATGGACATCAAGACCTTGGCCCAGTACCTGGGCTTGGGCCGTTCCAAGATTTACGGGCTCATCCGCCAGAAGAGGATCCCCGCCTCGCGCATCGGACGGCAGTATCGCTTCTCCAAGCCGCTCGTCGACGCCTGGCTGCGGGAGCGCCTCATCACGCCGCAGCCGGAACAGCAGATCCCGCTTTTCAAGCCCAGCAAGTAAGGGCTCTCGAAACACGCCGGATTCTCCGTCGGAAATCCCTTGCATCCCCGTCTGAGATGTGGTATATTTTTTTTACAAAGGGATGCGGCGTCGTCATCCCGCCGAGAAGACTATGGAGGAATAGCAGAATGCAACAGAAAGTCACCAAGGCCGGCGTCAAGCGGGAACAGGGATTCCTTTACTATATCGACAAACAAGGCGATATTTCCCGCGCCAAGATGGCCCGCGGCGGCAAGAAGGGCGGCAAGTGCGAGAAGGTACAGAAGCATGGCGTCAAGAAAGAGAAGGGCTACCTGTATTTTCTAGACAAAAAGGGCGACATCGCCCGCTCCAAGATGGTCAACGCCTAAAGCGCCGACCACCGAACGACCCCCGTCGCCTCTGGCGGCGGGGGTCTTGTTTTTGTAGAGTCTGAGCCATGCGCCGAGCGACGCTTTCCTCTAATAGCGACTGGACGGCTCTCTGCGTCGAGGCAACGGTCGGGGGTCTCTCCGCTCTCGCCGCAGTCCCCTGCCAGAAGCTCGTGGATGATCCGACCCTGCGCCGGCTCTTACGAGCCGTCGCAGCCGAGGCCTCGTCCGCGGCCAGGAAGGACGGCCAATCGGTCTCGGGCCGGCTGGAAGACTTGGCGGCCAGGGACTGCCGCAGGTCCCCCCGCCGGACCCACCCTTGGCAGCGCGCCCTGCGCCGAGGCCGAAAGACCGGCGCCGAAGCCGTCTTCGGACCGATCCTCAAGGCCGCCCGACGCGCGGGCACGCCGGTCCCGAAGCTGGCCGTCATGGCCGAGGTCCTGAGTCGGCTGGATCGGGACAGATGAGCGCCCGGATACTGGACGGCAAGGCCGTGGCCCAGGCGATCCGCGTCGCCTTGCAGGCTGATATCGCCGCGGTGCGCCAAGCCCGAGGCGCGCCCCCGAAGCTCGCCATCGTCACGCACACCTCCGATCAGTCCGCGGGCGCCTATCTGCGAGCCAAGCTCAAGGCTGCGGCCGAGGCCGGCCTGCTGACTCAAGCCCATCCCTGCCCGGACGGCTCCGGGCCGGGAGAGCTCGGCGGCATACTGGCCCGCCTCGGCGCGGACGTCTTGGTGGACGGCATCATCGTGGAACAGCCTTTACCCAAGGGGTTCGATTCGGCCTTGGTCTTCTCCGCCATCCCGCCCGATAAGGATGTGGAGGGCGTCAACCCGCTCAACTACGGCCGCTTCTTCCTGGCCAAGACCGCGGCCGAGATCGCGGGCTGCGGAGCCTTCCCCCCCTGCACGGTGGCGGCCGTCATCGCTCTGCTCGACGAGACGGGCAGTCATGTGTCGGGCAAGCAAGCCGTCGTGGTGGGCCGCTCCGAGATCCTGGGCCGGCCCGCGGCGCATTACCTCAGCGCCCTGGACGCCACCGTGACCTTGTGCCACTCCAAGACCGAGGACCTGGCCTCCCATGTGCGCCGGGCCGACATCGTGGTGGCGGCCCTGGGCCGCGCCAACTTCATCAAAGGCGACTGGATCAAGCCCGGCGCCGTGGTGCTCGACGCGGGCATGAACCGCCATGGCGGGGCCTGGGTGGGAGACGTGGACTTCCCGGCCGCAGCCCAGACGGCCTCTTTCATCACGCCCGTGCCGGGCGGCGTGGGGCCGGTGACCACGGCCGTGGTGCTGGCCAACACGGTCTACGCGGCCAAGCGCGTCATCTCGCGCTAAGGCCCGGAGCCGGACTGTCTTTCCCGGCGTCCCCTATCGCCACATGACGACGGTTCCCGTGCCCAATACGACGATTTCCTCGTCGTCACCCGGAAGGAACGGCATCACGGAGTCCACATGACGGCGGTCTCCGTGCCCGATACGGCGATTTCCTCGTCGTCACCCGGAAGGGACGGCATCACGAACTTGGCAAAACCTGGTATGTCCGGATGGAACCAGTACTCGAACCTCAGCGACTCCCGGCCAGAATCACCGAAGTATCGGATGGTGTACTTCTCGCAGCTGTAGACCTGCCCGTTCACCGTCACATTCTCCGTGCCGCCGTATTCCACCAGATTCCGCAGGCCCAGATAGCGCTCGAGCTTGATGGTCTTCGTCGTCCTCTCGTTCGTATCGTAGGAGACCCTCTCGTTCTCCAACACCACGTAATCGTCGTGGACCTCCAGGAGCTTGTGCCCCCAGGCATAGTGCTTGACGCCGTCGATGCTTCGGGTCTCTCCCAATCCCGTGACTTCCTTCCCGACCGGGAGACTCGCCCAGTGACTGAAGTATGGGTTCTCGAGTCTCGCCGCCTGCCCCGCGGCGGCCAACAACGGAAGGGCGAACACGGCAGTTACGATGGCCCTCAGCACGGTCTTCCTCATGCCAAATATCCTCCTTCCCTTAACCAATACTCGCGGGTCCGATCATATCGATTATCCCAAATCGCCCGACAGCAGGCATGAGACATACGGCCTATTCGGAACCTGGCAATCGGCCCAGATTCGAATCCAAATCCTGCGCCCCGGCCGCCAGGGAGGCTGACGGCCGGGGCGTTCTCTGAGAACGATGAGGAGGAGGCAACGGATCCGGTGTCCGCTAGAACGAGCCTGATCTCCTCATGCTTTTAGGATAGCCTGCTGCGGAGTCCTGCTCCAGGGGCTTTGGAACCTATCGCGAGTAGGTCTAAAGTCTGTTCTTAAAATTGCCGTTAGCACAGAAAGGCCACCCCCGACGGAACCGCCGCGCCCCCTCATAGGGGGTGCGGCGGTGGCGCCCGGCCGAAGGCCGGACGCGTCCGTAGCGAGTCGCCCGTAGGGCGACTCGCCCTTCAGGACGGAACGACTCTAATGTTCGAGCCGAGCTTCTGCTTGAGGTGGGTCTCTATGGCCGAGAGGGTGTTAGTCCCGGCGCTGGGGCAGCCCAGGCAGGCGCCCTTGTACTCGATGAAGACCTCCCAAACCCCGTCAGCTTCCTTAAGGTCCACCAGCTCCACATCGCCGCCGTCCGCGGCCAACATGGGCCGCAAGTCCTCGGCGAAGACCTTCTCCACGGCCTTGAGCTTGCGCACCAAGGTCATGGAGCCGAAGTCCTGGGTCGCCATCTTCTGGTGGAGCTTCTCCTTCTCCATGGCCGCGCGGGTGTCGCGCAGGATGTCCACCAAGTAGTGCTGGCGCTTCTCATGGCCGCCGGGTTCGATGCAGGACTTGCAGAAGCCGCCGGCCTTGGTGTAGTGGGTGATGTCCGCCACGGTCTTGAGGTCGTTGAGGCGGATGGCGTCGACGATGGTGCCCAGGCTGACCCGGCCGCACTCGCACACGATGGTCTCGGTCTCCAGGGAGCGGAGGTCCACGCCCTTGTACAGGGCCACGGCCTTCTTGATGACGTCGTAGGCCATGACGCTGCAGTGCATCTTCTGCGGCGGCACGGCCGGTACGTCGGGGGTGTCGCGCAGGGCCTTCTCCACGTCGATATTGGTGATCCTGGAGGCCGCATCCACGGTCTGGCCCATGCAGAGCTCGGCCATCATGTCGCTCGATGCGATGGCGGTGCCGCAGCCGAAGCTCTTGAAGCGCGCGGCCTTGATGACGTTGGTCTTGGGGTCCACCACCCAGTAGAGGCGCACCGCGTCGCCGCAGGACTCGGCCCCGTGATCCGCGACGACAAGCTTGCCGCCGAGTCTTTTGGCGTCTTTCTCGGTCAGCTCGCCGCGGTTGGTCGGGTTGTCCATGCGGGTCGCGACCTTCTTGGAGTAAGCCTCCCAGAGAGCTCCGCCCAAAAGGTCCTTCTTGGCCATAGATTCTCCTTTAGTAGCTCGCCGAGATGGCGCGCAGACGCTCCACGGCCTCGGTGAAAGTCTTGATGGTATAGTCTATCTCGCCGGCCGTGGTGAAGCGCGAGAGGCTCAGACGTATTCCGGTGTGCGACAGCTCAGCGCCGGCTCCGATGGCGGCGATGATCGGGCTGGCCTCCAGGCTCTCCGAGGCGCAAGCCGAGCCGGTGGACGCGGCGATGCCGTTCTTATTAAGGTCCCAGAGCAGGGCCTCGCCTTCCACGCCGCGGATGCTGATGAAGAGCGTGTTGGGTACGCGCAGCTCGCGGCGGCCGATGACCAGCACGTCCTTGAGCTTGAGGAGGCCGTCTTCGAGCTTGTCGCGCAGGCGGCGCACCTCGGTGGCTTCGTACTCCAGATTGTCGACGGCGAGCTCCAGCGCCAGGCCCATGCCCACGATGCCGGCCGTGTTGAGCGTGCCGGCGCGCTTGCCCGACATCTGCTCGCCGCCGTGCAGCAGCGGCGGGAGCTTGAGGCCGCGGCGGATGAACAGGGCGCCGATGCCCTTGGGTCCGTGGAACTTATGCGCGCTCAGGGAGAGGAAATCCACGCCCGCGTCCTGGACGTCCACCTGGACCTTGCCGATGGCCTGGACCGCGTCCGTGTGCAGGAGCACACCCTTCTCGCGGCAGGCTTTGGCGATCTCCTTGATGGGGAAGACGATGCCGGTCTCGTTGTTGGCCCACATGACCGAGACCAAAGCGGTCTTCTCCGTGATGGCGCGGCGCACGTCCTCGGCCTCCACACGCGCGTCCTTGTTGACCGGCAGGAAGGTGACCTTGACGCCCTGCTGTTCCAGGAACCGGCAGGTGTTGGCCACGCAGGGATGCTCGACCGTGGTGGTGATGATATGGTTCTTCTCGCCGTTCTTGATGAGGTCGATGTAGACGCCCTTGAGCACCGTGTTGTTGCTCTCCGTGGCGCAACCGGTGATGAGGATGTCGTCGTCCTCCGCCGCGTTGAGGCCTTTGTAGAGGCGGTTCATGGCCACGCGCAGGTCCGGATGGACCTCGGTGCCGAAGCTGTGCAGAGAGTTGGGGTTGCCGTAGCGCTCGCACCAATAAGGCTCCATGGCCTGCTTGACCATAGGGTCGACGATGGTGGTCGCGTTGTTATCGAGGTAGATGCGCTCCATTAATCCTATTCTACCATTTGACCCCCCGCTGCGGACGCATTTTCTCGTCGGAACCGGCATGGGTCATGCCGGATTATCCGCCCAGGGACGCGAGTCCCGATCGCCGCCCGATATGATAATATCGCCTCCATGGACGAAGCGTCGCAGACGGGGCTGCGCCGCGAATTGGGGCTCTTCGACTCGACCATGATCGTGGCCGGCTCCATGATCGGCTCCGGCATCTTCATCGTGAGCGCGGACATCGCGCGCACGGTCGGGGGCGCGGGCTGGGTCCTAAGCGTCTGGCTCATCACGGGGCTCTTCATGGTGACCGCGGCGGTCAGCTACGGGGAACTGGCCGGCATGATCCCGAAGGCCGGCGGACAGTACGTCTACCTCCGGGAAGCTTACGGGCCTCTGGCCGGCTTCCTCTACGGCTGGACGCTTTTTTTGGTCATCCAGACCGGGACCATCGCGGCCGTGGCCGTGGCTTTCGCCAAATACACGGGCGTGCTCATCCCGTGGTTCTCCGAACGGCACATCCTCTTCGCTCTGGGGCGGTTCCACGTGTCGGCCGCTCAGCTCCTGGCCATCGCGGTCATCGCTTTTCTGACCGTCCTGAACCTGCGCGGCCTCAAGCTGGGCAAGCTGGTGCAGAACCTCTTCACCGTGACCAAGATCGCCTCTCTCTGCGGGCTCTCCCTGCTGGTCTTCTACGCCCTGCGCCGCGGTCCGGCGTGGTCTACGAACTTCCAAGACGCCTGGCAGGCCTGCTGGCAGCACTGGCAGGGCGGCCAAGTCGTCTCCTCCGAGCCGCTCTCGGGCCTCAAGCTCTGGGCCGCCATCGGCGTGGCCATGGTGGGATCGCTGTTCTCGGCCACGGCCTGGGAGAACATCACCTACACGGCCGCGGAGGTGCGCCGGCCGGAACGCGACATCGCGCTGGCCTTGGTCCTGGGCACGTCCTTGGTCACCTTGCTCTACCTTCTGGCCAACGTGACCTACCTGGCGGCCTTGCCCTTGGACGCCATCCGCGGCGCGCCGCTGGACCGGGTGGCCACGGCCGCGCTCTCCGCGCTCTTCGGCGCGTCGGGAGGCGTACTCATGGCCGCGCTCATCATGGTCTCGACCTTCGGCTGCAACAACGGACTGATCCTCTCCGGCGCCCGGGTCTATTACGCGATGGCCAAGCACGGACTCTTCTTCGAGAAGATCGGGACTTTGAACAAGAACGCGGTCCCGGGCGCGGCCTTGGCCCTGCAGGGCGTCTGGGCCGGGCTGCTCTGCCTTTCCGGGGCTTACGGCGACCTGCTCGACTACGTCATCTTCGCGGTGATCCTGTTCTACGCGATGACCGTGGCGGGAATCTTCGTGCTGCGCGTCAAGCAGCCGGAGGCGATGCGGCCGCACAAGGCCTGGGGCTATCCTCTGGCGCCGGCCCTCTTCCTTCTGGCCGCGGCGGCCATCGGCCTGGACCTGCTCGTCTACAAGCCGGCCTACACCTGGCCGGGCCTGGGCATCGTGCTCCTGGGCATCCCGGTCTATTTCCTGCGACGGAGGTTCGTATGAGCCACAGAGTCCTTATCACCGGGGCGACCTCGGGCCTGGGCCGGGAGCTGGCCGTGCAGCTGGCGGGCGAGGGCTATATGCTGGCTTTGACGGGCCGGCGCGAGGACCGCTTGAAAGAAGTGGCGGAGGCGGTGCAGAACCGCGGCGGGAAGGTCCTGACCCTGGCGGGAGACACGACCGACCCGGCTGTGGTGAAGAGGCATCACGCGGCAGTGCAGGAGCGCTTCGGGGGCGTGGATTGGGCGATCCTGAACGCGGGGATGTCGAAGTCGGGCGACGCGAAGGAACGCTTCGCCGCGGATGATTATCGCTTGGTCTACGGGGTGAACGTCTTCGGGATGGTGAACTGGATCGAGGCGGTGCTGCCGGACATGCTCAAGGAGAAAGCGGGGACGATCGTGGGAATGGCGAGCATCGCGGGCTACCGGGGTCTGCCGCGCTCGGGGCCGTACAGCTCGAGCAAGGCGGCGGTAATCGCCCTGCTGGAGTCTTTGCGGGTGGACCTGCGGGGCACGGGGGTCCGGGTAGTGACGGTGTGCCCGGGCTTCGTGCGCACGGAGATGACCTCGAAGTGGCGCGATGAGGACATGCCGTTCCTGATGGAGCCGGCCGATGCGGTGCGGGTGATGATCGCGGGGATCAAGGCCGGCAAGAGGATGGTGGATTTCCCGTGGCCGTTCTCCACGGCGGTGAAGTACGTGGTGCGCAACCTGCCAGGGTTCATCTACGACCGCGTGGCGAGCCAGGGCACGAAGCGCAGGCCGAAGTAGGGTCCTCCGGGCCGGCTAGGCCCGGCTGGTGATCTCGATGAGGTGGTACCCGAACTGGGTCTTCACTGGCCCGTGGACCTTGCCCACCTCGGCGCTGAAGACGACGCGGTCGAACTCGGCGACCATCTGACCGGGGCTGAACTCGCCCAGCGCCCCGCCTTGCCGGCCCGAGGGGCACTTCGAGTGCTTCTTGGCGATCTCGGCGAAATCGGCGCCGCCTTCAATCTGCTTCTTGAGGGTCTCGCACTCGGCCTGGGTGGGGACGAGGATGTGGCGCGCTTTGGCTCTGGGCATATGCCCTCCAGTTCGGACGGATTCAAAGAATGGCCCGACATATTATCAAAGCCTCCGCGCCTATTCAACGGCGCCGGCTCCGAAGAAGCCGAGGATATGGGCGCCTGGGATCAATGGCCTTGTCTTGCGGCTTTGTGCGGGAAGATGAAGATGCAGGCCCCGATGAACATAAAAAGCGTCGCCGATGCAGTGTAGCGGCTGAGTTCCATGCCGCCGGCGCTATGGGGCTTGTCGAGGAGGTCGCCGACCACCGCGCCCAGGGGACGGGTGAGGATGAACGCGGCCCAGAAGAGCAGGGTCCGGGATATCTTGGTCCGGTAGTATGCCGCGGCGACGATGGCCAGGAGAGTCCCGAACACGACGGCGCCGCCGAGATAGCCGAGGCCGGCGGTGTCGGCTGTCCAATCGCCGAGGGCCGTGCCGAGGGTCTGGGAGAACATGATGGTGACCCAATAGAAGAGCTCGGCTTTGGGAGAGTTGACGGTGTCCACGGACACGGAGCCGAGGGTGCGTTTCCATACGAACAGGGAGGCCATGAGCAACGTAAAGAGGAGCGCGGTGCCGCCGGCATAGCCGATGCCGAGAGACCGGTCGGCGAGGTCGGCCAAAGTGGTGCCGACGGTGGTGGTGGCGATGATGGTTATCCAGTACAGGAGGGGGTGGAATCTCTTCGCGGAGATCTGCACGAAGACGGCGATCAGGAAGATGGCGGAGAAAATGGCGGTGCCGACGACGTAGCCGAGGTTCATGGACATGGAGACCGCGTCGCCGCCGGTCTCGCCGAGGGTCGTGGCTGCGATCTTGATGATCCAAAAAAGGAGCGTGACTTCCGCGACTTTGCTTATCCTTTCGTCTGTTTCAGAGTTCACTTTGTCTATGGCTTCAGGCGGGACGACATCGCCTCGAAGCGTTCGCGCAAGAGCCGGCGCCTCTGGCCCTTGCCGTTGCGAAGACCCAGGCTGAAGAGTTTCCCCTCGTTCTCCTTGGAGAACATCTCATAAGCGCCCAGGACGAACTGGACGTTCTTCATGCGCTCGGGATGCGCCAACAGCCATCGCAGCTCCTCAGAAGTGAACGGATAGTTCTCCGGCTCCAGGATCTTGGGCGGCAGGAACATGACCACCGGCCGATCGGCGCCCGTGACATGGGTCATGAACTCATCGGCCCGGGGATTGCGGATGCTCCCGAGCCACTTGCGGTACAGCGTCTTCCAATGGACCAACCCCGCGGCTCGGACCAGAGCCGTGTACTGATCCAGATTGTCCGTCACCCCCAAGGCCGCCACCCCTGATCCGGCCGGGACCGGAGCGCTGCGCAAGAAATCCTGGACCGTCATGAAGCCCCGCGAGTGTTTCGTGAGGGCGCCGATCTGGTCCGAAGACAACCCCGTGCGCGCCAACTCCTCGCTGAGCGGCCGCGGCCTCTCGGGCTGGATGGCGGCGTTGTATTCATCCGAGCTGAGGCCCGCCGGGGCCGCCGACTCGATCATGTCCACGTCGACCTGGCCGAGGTAGACGTCCGTCATGACCATCCAGCGCTTGAGTTGGCGGCCGGCCGACCAGGATGTCGTATCCAACACCCCGCCGACCTTGACCACCGCTTCCTGGATCCCTCCGCTGTCCGGATTGCGCCAACGGATCCGGACCGGGACATCTTGCCGGCTCCAGTCCTTCAGCCTCTCCCGCAGAGCCGCGTGCGCCGCTTCGGCCCCGTTCTCCTGCGCCTCGGAAACGGGCTGAGCGCGGCGGCCGTCCATCAACGCCGCAAGCCGCTCTCCGGTCTGCGCTTCCTGCGTCTCACGAGAGGTCGAGGCTCCTGCCCCCAAGGACCCCTCAGGGACCAAGCTCCGCAATCCTTCCAGACTCGGGCTCCCGGCGTCTTTGGACGGCGCGGCCGCGACTGCCGCTCCCGCGCCCAGCGCCGGCTCCCAGGCCGCCGCTGGCAGAGCTCCGGGCAAAACCGCAGCGACAGGAAGCGGCGCCGGCTGCAGGAGCGGCGCGGCCAGGAGCGTAGCGCCGCTGAGTCGGGTCGGACCCAGAAGCGGCTGGACGGGCAAGCCCCCTTGGAAAGACACGCTGGCTGGGCCGAGCGCAGACAAACCGGCGCGAGGCAGGGCCGCCAGCCCTGGCCCGCAGAGCCCTCCGGTGAGGATCGCCGCCAATAGCACTCGCATTCCGTTCATATGATGAGGCCGGAGAGTCAAAAGCACCAGCGTCAAAGGACCCAGCGCCGCATGGCCTAAAGGCTCATGCCCATTCCAGCCTCGGGGCGGACTCTGCCCCCGACGGTCAGCGGCCGGGGTGGGAGATGGAAACGACAGTCAGGGTCCCGGACTCCTCCGTCTCGATCCGGTCGCCCTTCTTGGCGCCCATCAGCGCCAAAGCCAAGGCCGAATCCCAAGCGATCTTATCTTGAGCGCCCTCGGCTTCGTCCTGCCCTACGATGGCCGCGCGGCGGGTCTTGCCGTCCCCCCCGCGCAGATCCACCCCGGCGCCGAAGCGCACCTCATCGGCCGGACCGCTCTTCGGGTCCACCAAGATGGCGCTGGCCACCCGACCCTCATAGTAGCGCAGGTCCCGCTTGACCTCCCGCGCCTCGCGCCCATCCTTGGCCAACGGCTCCAGCCGCGCGCGCAGTCCAGCCGCCTTCTGCCGCAAGGCTGAAAGCCCCTCCGGCGTCACGTAGTTGGGAGAAGCGCTCTGGTGGCGCTCCGGCAGCTCATCCGGATCGTCCGCGTCTTCCTTGATGAAAGCCCGGCTCATATATCCGTTCCCGAGAAGCCCCGCCGCCGACTTCGCGGCGGCGGCCCCTCGTCAGGGCCCCAGCTGATCCGTGTAATCGGTGGTGTCTCTCGGCTTCGGCCGCGGCGCCGGAGCGCTGGATGCGGCTGGAGCCGAAGCCTCCGCAGGAGCGCCTGCATCCGCAGGCGCCGCAACGACCTGCACGCTGGCGCGCACCAGGGAGACCGTGAGGGTCTGGGATCCGCCCCGGAGGACCTTCAGCCGCACGATGGAGCCGCTGTCGCCGCGGACCAGAGCCACGACCTGGGATCCGCTCATGCCTTCGGTCTGGGCCCAGGGTCCGTCCCCCTGCGCCACGGCCGAGACCACATCGCCGACCTGCAGCCTGCCGTCCTTCGCCGCCGGGCCTCCCGGGATGATGGCTGCGATGCTGAGCGCTCCATCCTTGGTCTGCAGCCTGGCTCCGATGCCGCTGACGCCCTGCGGCGGCGCCGGGGGCGGCGGAGGCGCATCCGACGCCAGGGCGGCGGCCTGCTCTTGCGACGCGCCCTCGCTCACGGCCACGGCCTGGAGTTTTCGCGCGCGCGAATACGGCGACGCCTCAGGCTGCTCGCTCTGGGACCAACCGCGCTTCTTCATCATACGGCCGCCCCCGCCGCCCCCGTAGTCAGGAGCCACACAACCGACCACAGTGAGAGCGGCGACTGCGAAATAGGACGCGATCAGTATTCTCATGAGCGAAGCTCCTTGTTCCTTGAAGCGGCCCGGCTGCGGCCGCCGTACCAGCCAGATGATACCACAATCCGAGCCGGGGCATCCCCGCGCCCCTACCAAGCGGTCGGCGAGTAATCCTTCAAGAACTTGCCCCAGACGTGCGCCCCGCTCAAGAACCCCGAAAAGATCGGGTCGCAGACCCGCGCGGCGCCGTCTACGATGTCCAACGGCGGCTGAAAGTCGTGCTCTTCCTGCTTGCGCGCGGCATGGTGCGCCGGGTCCTCGTCGGTCACCCAGCCTGTATCCACGGCGTTCATATGGATCCCGTCCTTCACGTAGTCCGACGCCGAGGTCAGCGTCAGCATGTTGAGCGCGGCCTTGGCCATATTGGTGTGGGGATGCTTGTCGGTCTTAGTACCCCGGGAGAAGCTCCCCTCCATGGCCGAGACGTTGACGATGTGCTTGTCCCGGCTCCGGGCGCGCAGCATCAGCCCCTTGAGCTTGCTGCACAGGATGAAGGGCGCCACGGAGTTGATGAGCTGGAGCTCTAGCATCTCGGCCGTGGGCACCTCGGCCAAGGTCAGGCGCCAGGAGTTCTTGGCCCGCAGGTCGATCTGCTGCAGGTCCGCGTCCATCCGGCCCGCAGGGAAGGCGTCGGCGGCTAGGTCCGCCTGGTCATAGACGTACTTGATTTGGGAGAGCTGGGCCGAGGCGCGCAGACCCACGCCCGGCGCACCCGCGTGCCAGAGCGCCAGGCCCGTCGCATCCACGCGCTCATCCTTCGGGTCCCGCGTGATCGCCGTAGCCAAAGCGGCCTTGAGCGCGTGATGGCTCGCCAGCAGCGCCAGGGCTTCGGGGGCCAACCCGTCCGCGGAGGACTCCCGTTCGAGCAGGTGGGCGTAGAAGGCCGGCGGGCGGCGCACGGTCTGGGCCGCATTGTTGATGAGGAAATCCAGTCGGTCCAAGGTCGAATCCAGGAAGCGGCAGAAGATGTCCACGCTCGGGCTGTGCCGCAGGTCCAGGCCGTGGATCTTGAGACGCTCGGACCAGGAGGCGAAGTCCGGCTCGCGGCTGTAGCGCAGGGCCGCGTCGTGCGGGAAGCGCGTGGTGACCACGACCTGGGTACCGGCGCGCAGTAGCATCAGGGCGGCCTGGTAGCCGATCTTGATGCGCGCGCCCGTGATCACGGCCGTGCGGCCGGCGAGGCTCGCCGTCTGCCGGCGCTTCTGGTAGTTGAAGTCGCCGCAGGCCGGGCACATGGAGTCGTAGAAGAAATGCACGCGGCGGTACTCGCCCTTGCAGACATAGCAGTAGCGCGGCCGGGCCAGTTCCGGACCGTGCGCTGCGTGGGAACCCGTGAGCTGCGGCGGGGTGAACACGGCCGCCAGCCGGGCTTTGCGGATGACCGTGGCGGAGCGGGTCTTGCGATCCACGGCCGCGGCCTCGTGCCGCTCCCGGGCGCGCAGCTCCTTGGATAACCGGATGACCTCGCGGCGGGTCGGGTGGCAAGCGCGGCCCGCGGCCTTGAGCAGGGCGATGCGGCTCTCCTCCGGGACTCCCGCCAACAGCGCGCGGTCGGCCGCGATGGCCTCCAGGACCTCCTGGCAGCGTCGGATCTCTTCCGGACCGGGTGGATTCGGCATGGCGCGGGGACTTAGATTGTAGAAAATATCCGCGCGGCCGGGAGGCCGCCGCCGGCTACGGGGCCGGCCGTCTGCCCGTGAGCTTCTGCTTGATGTCCGGCCAGAACTCCTGGAACACGTTGAAGACCATGTCGATGCCCAGCTGGATCCCCCATTTGGACGCCGTGCCGCCGGCGCTGCGGTCCTGACGCGGGGTGTAAAGGTTGGAGCCGATCGCCATGACGGCGTTGCCGCCGAACTCCGAGGCGTTGAACTGCGAGTCTCCGCCGTCGCCGCGCGTAATGAAGATGCGGCTGGCCGCATAGCCCATGCGGTGCAAGATGCCGCCGCGGCCCAAGCGAAGGAAGCGGGGGTCCTGGTGCAGCAAGATGGGGAAGACCGCTTCGGACATCATGTTGCTGACGGTCTGGTCGGCCAGGGCGCCGAAGTAGCGCTTCTCGAATCCCGCCGTGCCCTGCCCCCAGGAGGGATACTCATCCTCGGCCTGGGCTATGCCGGCGAAAAAGCCGGCGACCGGGAAGGCATAAGGGTCGAATGAATCCCTCACCGCGATGGTGAGCTTCTCCTTGGCGGTGATGGCGGCAATGCCCCTCTGCTCATCCACGGTCCGGTAATTGGGGATGACCCAGAAGAGCCGGTCCTCTTTGGTGCCCATGACCTGGGCCTTGTCTTGGGCCCACAAAGGTCCGCTGAGGAGCCAGAGCCCCGCCGATACCCAGGCGCGAAGCCTCATGCCATAATCTAACCCACCAGTCGAAGGATGTCAAGGCCGGCCTCCGCCTGGGCCTCTCCGGCGCATTTTTGTTATCATCCCTTCGTAGGCGTTGCCGTCTTCATCCAAGGAGGATCCCCATGAACGCCCGATTCCAGGTCCCCACCCCGGTCAACGAACCCATCCTCGGCTACGCGCCCGGCAGCTCCGAGCGCACGGCCTTCCGGGCCCGTCTGGCCGACATGAAAGCCGACCAGGCCGACATCCCCCTCTACATCGGGGCCAAAGAGGTCCGCACCAAGAAGACCGTCGCATGCCGCAGCCCCTACGACCAGAGCCAGGTCCTGGGCCGCTGTCACCAAGGCGGTCCCGCCGAGGTGCGCGCCGCCATCCAGGCCGCGCTCTCCGCGCGTCGCTCCTGGGCGGCCATGTCCTTCGCGGACCGCGCCGCCATCTTCCTCAAGGCCGCGGACCTGCTGGCCAACGATTGGCGCTGGACCTTGAACGCCGCCACCATGCTCTGCCAGTCCAAGAACATCTTCCAGGCCGAGATCGACTCCGCCTGCGAATTCATCGACTTCCTCCGCTTCAATCCCCACTACGCGGAGCAGGTCTACGCCAACCAGCCCTCCAGCCCGCGCGGGCAGTGGAACCGGCTGGAGCACCGGCCGCTCGAGGGCTTCGTGTTCGCGGTCACGCCGTTCAACTTCACCTCCATCGCGGGCAACCTGCCCACGGCGCCGGCCCTCATGGGCAACACCGTGGTCTGGAAGCCGGCCGCCTCGGCCGTCTACACGGCCCACTTCGTCATGAGGCTTCTTAAAGCCGCGGGCCTGCCCGACGGAGTCATCAACATGGTGACCGGGTCCTCCTCCGAGATCGGCGGCCTCGTGTTCGATTCCGCGGACCTGGCGGGCGTCCATTTCACGGGCTCCACCGCGGTCTTCCAGTGGATGTGGCAGACCGTGGGCGCCAACATCAAGAAGTACAAGAGCTACCCGCGCCTGGTCGGCGAGACCGGCGGCAAGGACTTCATCTTCGCGCATCCCAGCGCGGAACCGCAGTCCCTGGCCGTGGCGCTCCTGCGCGGGGCCTTCGAGTTCCAGGGCCAGAAATGCTCGGCCGCCTCGCGCGCCTACATCCCCAAGAGCCTCTACCCGAAGGTCAAGGAAGCCCTGGGGGCCATGCTCAAGACCGTGCAGATGGGCTCGCCCGAGGATTTCGGCAACTTCGTCAACGCGGTCATCGACAAGCCCGCCTTTGACAACATCAAGGGCTTCATCGACCGCGCCAAGAAGGACCGCTCCTGCAAGATCGCCTTCGGCGGCAAGTGCGACGACTCCGTGGGCTTCTTCATCCAGCCCACGGTCATCGAGACCACGGACCCAAAATGCGAGTGCATGGCCCAGGAGATCTTCGGCCCGGTGCTGACCGTCTACGTCTACCCGGACGCCAAGTGGGGCGAGACTCTGCGCCTGTGCGACAAGGGCTCGGCCTATGCCTTGACCGGGGCGATCTTCGCGACCGACCGCAAGGCCATCGTGGAGGCCGCCAAGGTCCTGGAGAACGCGGCGGGCAATTTCTACATCAACGACAAGCCGACCGGCGCGGTGGTAGGCCAGCAGCCTTTCGGCGGCGCGCGGGCCTCGGGCACCAACGACAAGGCGGGCTCTTCGCTCAACCTGGTGCGCTGGGTCTCGCCGCGGGCCATCAAGGAGACCTTCGACCCGCCCCGGGACTACCGCTACCCATTCTTGGCCGCGGACTAGACTCTTGATGTCCAGCCTCCATATTTTTTGTATCATCGGGCCATGAGACGGCTTCTCCTTGGAGCTTCGATTTTCGGCTTCCTCGCCTTCATCGGGGCACAGGCCGTCCATGTCCACCAGGGCGCGGCGCACGACGACTGCCAACTCTGCGTGCTCGGGGCTCAGAGCGTCCGGCACGCGCCGACAGCGGTGGCGGCCCCGGTCCCGATCCGGTTCTACGAGCCGCTGCCCCTGGAGCCCGCAGCCAAATCCCGGACGACCCACCATCGTGAATCCCCCGCGCGCGGCCCCCCCTCAGCTTAACCCTCCTCGACTCGACGATCCCGGCGGTATTCTCCCTATTTCGGGAGACTTTCGGTAATCACGGACTGAGAGGCATCACATGCGATACATATTCTTTTCCATACTACTGGCGCTGCCCATCTCGGCGGCAGCGCAGGTCGATCCGAGCTCCGGGACATCGGGCCTCATGCAGCGGCTCAACGACCTGGAGCAGCGGCTCAGCAAGATCGAAGGCGCCCCGGCCAAGACCTCCATCTCAGCCTTCAACCCGGCCATGGGCATAGCCCTCGACCTCGCCTATGAGCACGGACGATACGACAAGGCGGACTTCCAGTTCCGCGCCGCGGAGCTCAACGTGGAGGCGCCCATAGACCCGTTCCTCAAGGGCTGGGCCGTATTCACAGGCTCCAATGCGGGGATCGACGTGGAGGAAGCCGCCTTGCAGACCACCGCGCTGCCCTGCAACCTGACGGTCACCGGGGGACGCCTGTTCGCCTCCTTCGGCCGCCTGGCTCATTTCCACGACCATGAGCTGCCGGTGGCGGACCGGCCCAAATCCCTGGACAGCTTCATCGGCGGGGAGACGCGCGCCGACGGCGTCGAGGTCTCGTACCTATTCCCCACGGACACCTACCTCAACGCGACCGCCGGGATGTACGACAAGATCGGAGCCGACAACACCCGGCAGGACCCCACCGGCTCGCGCTCGCTCTACGAGTTCACCTACCTGGGCCGCTTGAGCACCTACAAGGACATCGGCGACAACAACAGCGTGGAACTGGGCGCGGACTCCGCCTGGACCCCGAAGCGCGACGTGCAGGACACCTCGCTGCCGGGCGGTGCCTCGGCCGGCATCGACACGCAGAAGGACACCTGGCGGACCCTCAACGGCCTGGACTTCACCTATCGCTACCAGCCGACCCAGGGCGGCCTGTACCGGGGCGTGGTCTGGGGCACCGAGGTGCTGCAAAACAACGAAAAGCGCTTCGACCCCGCCACCCACCTGCCCACCGACCGCGTGAGGGCCTACTCCGGCTACTCCTACATCCAGGTCAAGATGGGCCCGCATTGGCGGCCGGGCGTCATGGGAGACCTCACCGAGGACCTCGACCATGCCCGCCAGCTCACCAAGACCTATTCGGCCTTCCTGACCTACGACGTCTCCGAGTTCCAGCGCCTGCGCCTGGTCTACTCCCACCAGATGGACAACGTCCCCGGCACGCGGGGAGCCGACATCGTCGCCCTGCAATGGACCGGCGTGCTGGGCCACCACGTGCACGGCTTCCGCGACCGCTAGGCCATGAACCTCGGACCCAAGGAGAATCCCATGAAGATCAAATCACTCTCGCTGGCGCTCTTGACGGCTATCATCTGTGCGGCATCAGTCCCCGGCCACGCCGCCCACCAGTTGCGCATCATCGCGACCATCCCGGATCTCGTCGACATCACCCAGCGTGTCGGCGGCGACCTGGTCAAGGTCGACGGCTTGGCCAACGGCAAGGAAGACATCCACCAAGTGGTGATGAAGCCGAGCTTCGTCACCAAACTCAACAAGGCCGATGGCGTGGTCTACCTGGGCCTCTCGGTGGAGCACGCCTTCCTGCCCGGCCTGCTCGACGTGGCGGTCAACCCCAAGATGCGCCAGGACCCGGTCAGCCAGGGCTGCCTCGGGCCGGGCTGCATCGATTGCTCCGAAGGCCTGGCCGTCATGGAAAAGCCGGACAGCTTGAGCCGGGCCGAAGGCGAGATTCATCCGCAGGGCAATCCGCACTACAACGTGGATCCCCAGGACGGAGTGCTCATCGCGAAAAACATCGCGGCCGGGCTCGCGCGCATCGATCCGGAGCACGCCGCGGACTACCGGAAGAAGCTCAAAGCCTACCTCGCGGAGCTCGAGCCGGAGCTCACGGAATGGCGCAAGATGGTCGCGCCCCTTAAGGGACTCAAGGCCGTGTCCTTCCACAAGGACGTCTGCTATCTCGGCCGCTTCACAGGCATCGATTTCGTCGATACCTTAGAGCTTAAGCCGGGAGTGGCGCCCACGCCCACGCACCTGGAAGCCCTGGTCAAGGAGATGAAGGAGAAGAACGTCAAGCTCATCGTCCGGGAGCAGCAGTACGACGCCAAGGTCTGCGAATGGCTGGCCAATGAGACGGGCGCTAAGATCGCGGTCATCGGAACCATGGCCAACGCACTCCCCGGCACCGAGACCTTCGAGAAGTTCTCCGAGCACAACATCAAAGCGATCCTGGAAGCCACCGGCATCCACGGCTCATGAACGGACTGCTGACCGCGGTCCTGGGGCTATGCGCGCTGGGCGTTCATGCCCAACAGCCCCAGGCCGCGGCCGCAAGTCCGGCCGCGCAGGCCCGGCGCTTGGCCGCGGCGGCTGAGAGTCTCGTCCCCCGCCTAGAAGCGCTGGGCCGACGCGCCTGGCGCTCGGGCTTCAAGTCCGGCCAGCTGGAAGACGAGCTCGCGCATTTCGCGGTCGAGCTGCGCCATCATCGCCAAGAAGTCCAGGCCTTGGCCAAAGAGGCCCGGGACCTCAAGGTTGAAGACGCGTCCGAGCTCCTCAAGGCCGCAGGCGGGCTGCGGGAGAGATCCGAGGCCCTGCAGAGCGCGGCCGAACGAGCCTTCAACAGGGATTTCCGCCCCCACAGCTTCACGCCTCAAGGCTGGGACATCAAACGCGAAGCCGCCCGCGGCTGCCAGGCCGCCAAAGAGGTCGAAGACGCCGCCCGGCGTCATTTGACCGGCGCTTGACGCCGTCAGGCGATACTATAGGCTGAAGGACAACGCGGCGGAACCTCGCCGCACGGGTGTCCCATGCCGGTCAAAACCGACCTTTACGCCGAGCTTATGACGGAGTACTACCGCTTGGAGGAAGTCCTCCTGGCGGAGGCGACCGCGGGTCTCGCCGTCGCCAAGACCCCGGAAGCCAGCCGGGCGATGCTTGAGATCGCTGTTTCCCAGCTGCGCACTTTCGTAGTCAAAGCCCTACAGAGTCAGGCCCTGCGCCTCAGCGAGATCGAGGAGGCCCTGCGCATGACCGGAGATTCCCTCGCCACGGCCCAACAGCGCATGGAAGGCATGGAGCAGGAGAACGCCGAGGCGGCGGCGGTGCTCTTCAAGATGAAGGTCCGCAGCGAGTCGCAGCCGCAGGCCGCGCAGGCGCAGGAGCTGGCCGACCGGGTCATCGAGCAGGAGAAACTGCTCCAGAAGCGCGAGAGTGAGATGGCCGAACTGCGCAAGCGGATCCTGGAAGCCCAGGCCGACAGGTCAGGCCTGCTGCGGCGCCTGGAGGCGGAGGAACGTCGCACCGAGTCTCCGGAGCCCGCGGCCGTGGCGGAGATGGCGCGCCTGGGCGGCCTCCTGGCCGAGGCTCAGGCCGTCGCCAAGCAGCGGGAGGCGGAACAGGCGGCTCAGGCCGGACGGCTGGCCCAGTCCGAGGCGGAAGCTGCGTCCTTGCGCGAGCGCCTGATGGCGCTCGAGAAAGCGGCGCCGCCGGCAGGCGAGGTCCCTACCCTGCGGGCGCGCTTGGCCGAGTTGGAGCGCCGTCTGGCGGCGGAGCCCGTCGCCGATGTCGCCGCCCTGCGCAGCCAGCTCAAAGAGGAGGAGACCTTCCGCGCCGCCTTCCTGCAGAGGATCCAGGCCCTGGAGGGCGCGCGCTACCGCGCCCAGGAAGATGCCAAGCTCGCGGCCCAGAAGATCGCCGCCTCCGAAAAGGTCCCCTGGACCCAGGAGCGCGCCGAGCTGCAGGGGCGCCTGGCGGCCTTGGAGAAGGATCTCAACCGGCTACGGGCCATCAACGAGAACAGCCGGAGCGAATGGACCGCCACTTTGGCGCGCCAGGACGCCCTGCGCCTGGCCGAGATCGCCGGGCTCAAGCGCCAGCTCGAGGAGCTCCGGCCCGACCGCAGTCCGGGCTGAACTCATAGACCCGAGCTCCGCCGCCAGGGTCCTCTCTCAAGAGAATGATATAATCATGGCCCGATGACGGAGCCGCTGATCCGATTCAAGCACGCCAGCCTCGGCTACGGCAGGACGCCGGTCCTAGCCGGCGTCGATCTGGAGATCCCGGCCCAGGCCTTCGTCGGCATCCTGGGCCACAATGGCTCGGGCAAGACCACGATGCTCAAGACCATCCTGGGCTTGATCCCCTGCCTGAAAGGACAGTTCGTTTCCCGTGGCCAGGCTGCGCCGCGCTTCGGCTACGTCCCCCAAAAGGAAAGGCTGGACCCGATCTATCCCCTTTCCGCCTACGACGTCGCGGCGCTGGGAGCCTATCGCCGCCTGGAGCTCTTCGCCAAGCTGCGCGGCCGGGACAATCGGCCGCTCATCCAACGCTGCCTGGCCGACTGCGGCGCGGCGGGGCTGGCCGGCAAGGCCTACAGCGACCTCTCGGGTGGGCAGAAGCAGCGGGTCCTCATCGCCCGCGCCCTGGCGACCGAGCCCGAGATCCTGGCCCTGGACGAGCCTCTGGCCGGCATCGACATCACGACCCAGAAAGCCCTGCTCAAGCTCCTCAAGGAGATCAAGGAGCAGCGCCGGCTGACCATCCTGATGGTCAGCCACCGCATCCAGGCGGAGCGGGGGCTGTTCACCCACATCATCTGGTGCGATGAAGGCCACGCGCTGATGGGCCAGACCGAGGAGATGCTCGCCCACGGCAAGCTCGGCGAGATATTCAGGACCGAACTATGAGCCAGCTCGTGGCGATGCTCAAGCCGGACTTCCTCCTCCACCACGCCCTCTATGGCAGCGTGGCGATGGGCTTCGTCTGCCCTCTGGTGGGGGTCTATTTCCTGCTGCGGCGTCTGGTTTTCTGGGGCGTGGCTTTGCCCCAAGTCTCGGCGGCCGGCATCGCCTGCGCCTTCATGCTTCAAGGCCTAGGCCTCAACATCCTCGCCGGCCCGGAGAGCCAGGAGAAACATCTGGCCATCATCGGCTCATTGGTCTTCACGGGGCTGAGCATCCTGTTCCTGGCCGTCCTGGAGCGGCGCGGCAAGGGCGTCTCCGAGGGCCGCATCGGCTCGCTCTACGCCCTGGCCTGGGCCGCCTCCATCCTCTTCGTGGCCTGGAACGCGGCCGGCGAGACCGAGATGCTGGGCCTGCTCAAGGGCGAGATCGTGGCCATCTCGGAGAGCGACTTCCACGCCATGCTCAACGTCTTCGGCCTGATCGCGGTGACCATGTTCCTTTTCCAGCGGGAATTCCTGCTCGTCTCCTATGACCGCGACATGGCCGTGACCTTGGGCCGCAGCGTGCTGGTCTGGGACGTGCTCCTCTACCTGGTCGTGGGCCTGACCGTGTCGCTGGGAGTGATGACCGTGGGGCCGCTCGTCATCTTCGGCTTCTTGGTGGTCCCCCCCATGGCGGCTTTGCCCTGGGCCCGGGGCATGACGTCCTTCTCGGTCCTGGCCTCTCTGTGCGGCGGCGCCAGCGCGCTGGCCGGCTTCTACATCTCCTACACCTGCGACCTGCCCTTGGGTCCGGTGGTGGTCTGCGTCGCTTGCGCTTTCTTGATCCTGTCCTGGCTCGCCCAAGCGGCGCTCGGGCTCAGAGGCCGCAGCGCCTGGGCCGGGTACTCCGGAGCCTAACCGGAGCCTAGAAGGTCAGTGTCAGCGCGCCGGCTGCGCCTGGGGCAGCCAGCCTTGAGGGACCACGACGATGTCCAACGGGACGACCTCCTGAGCGGCCCCGAAGAGCACTCGAGTGGGTTCGAGATAGCCGTCCCTCTGCGCCAGCACGGCGCGGCGTTCGGACTCGGAGCGCGCGCGCAGCGGCGGGACGAGGTCCTCGAACTGCCCATGGTAGCCTTCGGTCGCGACGTGGACCGAGACCGGGTCCGCCTCATCGGAGAGATCGCAGGTATAATGGCCGTTCATGTCGGTCGGGCACGGCCCCATCTCGGCCGCAGCTCCCGGCTGGCCGACGTCGAAGATCACCCGCGCTGCGACGAGGGGCCTCCTGGTCGCGAGATCGTAGACCACGCCGTAGAAGCGCCGCTGTCCCGTGGGCGGGGAAGGCGGGACGTCTGCGGGCTGAGCCACAGGGATGGACGCAGGGCCAGCTGGAGGCACCGCCCCCAGCATCACGCCGAGCCCCCCGGCCGGGGCGGCTGATAAAGCACCCCGGGCCGCGGCCCGGGCCAGGGCCCGCTGGTGCAGCAGCCAGGCGGCCCAGGCCCCGCCGATCAGGAATGCGTAAAGGAGCAGCAGCAGCGGACGGCCGCGCCGCGGTTTCGGCTGGTCCTCCTCCTCACCATCATCCTTGTAGAGATCCTTCTCATCGAACTTCATGGCTGGACCCTCGAGGGGCATTCTAGCATAGCCGCTCCGGGCAAACCCATGGGCCGGATCCCCGACGAGCGGGGAGGCCTCTCAATCCGCCAGACCGGCCGCCGCCCAGAGGGCTCCGGCCAGGGCCGCGGCCCCGCCGACGGCCTCGACGGCGCCGCTGTGCAGGAAAGCGCCGCATCCGGCGATAAGGAGGCCGATCACTCCGAGGCCCGCGCCGCGGGCCGCCGCCGGGTGGGTCCAATCCTTGGCCCGGAAGAGGGCGGCATAGAGGAAGGCTCCGAGGGCCGCGGCGGCAGCGCTCACGATCAGCCAGGCGAAGGCCCGGCTCAACAAGGAATCAGGCACAGCTGTTATGTTAGCACTTCAGCCGGCTGCCTGCCGGACGCGCAAAAGAGCCGCCCAGACACCAGAGGTGTCTGGGCGGCTTTTCTGGGAACGGCGGTCGGCTCAGGAAATGAGGCTGAGCACCCAGTCCGTCACGCGTTTAGCGTACGAGGCGATCTGGCTCGGGGTCTGAGGCAGCGTGATGCCGTGGATCTGCGCCGTGGCGCGGATGTCGGCCTCGTGCGGCATGTTCCCGTGAGCGTCCATGTCGGCCAGCAGCACCTGCGCGATGATGGCCGGAATGTTCGAGGCCTTGGCGAACATGGTCGGAAGGACCAGGCTCTCGGCGAGAGCAGCTCCGGCGGCGTCGCCCAGCTCACTCATGAACTTCTGGCGCAACTTCCAGCCGAAGCCCATCCAGGCCTGGCCCTGGTCGTGCACCTCGTCGTTCTCGTTGTACTGGTAGCGGTTCTCGCCGTTGCGGATGTAGTCGACCATGTTGCCGTCGGCGTCCGGACGGGGTTTCTTAAGGAAATGATCGCCGATGATCGGGTTGTTGAGGCTGTACATGGAGAGCATGTCGCCCCACCCCTCGGAGGCGCCGCCGTTGACGATGCCGCCCGTCATGTCGTCCCAGTAATGGCCGTACTCATGCCGGGACACCGTGGCGTAGGACGAGTTCACGCAGTTCTGGCTCGACTTGAAGAAGTTGAGGCTGGGCGAGCCGGGCGTGTAGTAGGCGTTGCACTCGTCGTCGATGTTGGTGCGCACGATGATGGCGTTCTTGTCCATCCTGTCGGTGGTCAGCTTGCGGGCATGCAGGAATTCATAGTCCGCATTCACATTATGGAAGGCGCTGACCTGGGCCAACGCATTCTCGTCGTTCAGATCGGAATTGGGATTGAAGACGATCTGCAGGTCCCCGCCGCCCGGCTTGACCATCGCATTGACGGAGAGGGTCTTGCCGGAGGAATCCTCGATGCGGGCATGGGGGCCGGCGAGCGTGGCCGTGAGCTTGAGCCCCGCGGGATCGATCCGCAGCGACGGGTCGGCCTTGAAGCGGCCGTCCTGGTCCGTCAGGTAGGTCTTCCCGCCGATCGTGACTTCGAGGAAGCTCAGCGGGATCTCCTTGACCTCGGCGCCCGGCATGATCGGACCGGGCTCCACGCTCTTGCCGGAGAGCGTGCCCGAAGCGCCGGCGTCCTTGGAGCCGCCGGAGGAGCGCAGCGTCGTCGGGTTCCAGGCGAAGGCTTCGCCCGTGGCCACATCCACGCCGACCATGATCGCGTGGACATGATCGTTCTGCGGGACCTGCACGAGGTAGATGTTGGCCGAATGCCAGGCGCCCTTCACATAGACGATCTTCTTCTCCAGGAGGCTGGCCTCCAGGCCATAGATCTGGGTGGCGGGCCCGAGCCGCTCCAAGGCCTTGGCCTTGAGCTCTTCGTCGGAGAAGCTCTGTTTGGTGTCCACCGCCGCTTTGGGATAGAGCTTGGACATGGACGCCAGGACCACGGGCTTGCCCTGGAGGACCTTCATGGTGAAGCTCTGGCCCGTGCCGTGCATCACCAGGCCGTTCCTTTGCTGCTGGAAGTAGGCATAGATGGTGTCGGCCTGTTGACCCAGGCCGGCGATGCGCTTGACGTGCACCGTAGCCAGCTCCGCGCTGGACACGCCGTACCGGGCCGGGTCCGCGTCGATCATGGCGCGCAGGGCCCGCTCGACCTGGGCCGCGTCCGCCGGGTCGGCTTGCAGGACCGTGGCGCCGCCGCTGAAGATGTCCGAGCCGGTGTCGAGGACGCCGGGGAGGTCATAGTTCTCCATGAAAACGCCGGCGCTCTTCTTGGGGTCCGGAGCCGAAGGGGCTTCGTCGAGCACCATGCCCTCGGGCAGGTTCGCCTTCTGCGGCAGGATGCCCATGACCGCGCCAGGCGCGGGAGCGCCGGAATTGTCGAAGACGCGGCCGAAGCTGAGTTTTCCGGCGAGGGCCGAGGCCAACCTTCCGATGAGGCTCTGGCCCTGGACCGGGGCCGCGACTGGGTCGGCAGAGGCCTCGGCGGGCAGAGCCGTCAGGCCCGCCTTCAGCGCTCCAGCGGAAGCCGCCGCGGCCTGGGACATCGCCGGGGCGACTGCGGCCGGGACCGCGGCCACGATGGGAGCTCCCGAACCTTCTGCGGCCACTGCGACCGGGGCCATGGGCGCGACCGGCGTCGGAGCCGCGACGGTCTGGGCGGCCGCGCCGCCGGGAACCGCGACGATCGGGGATGGCGGCAGGGCCAAAGTCCCGCCGAGCTCGAGACGGGATGCCGGGGTCAGAAGGGAACCGTTGCCGAGATTCGGGGAAGCGGTATTGACGGGCAGGCCAGTGATGGCTCCTGGCACTGCGCTCTGGGAGACCTGCGTCTGCACCGTCACGGCCGAGAAGGCCGGCAGAGGAACGGACGTGAAGGTCAGGGCCAGAGAGATGAGCACGGCGGGCGTTTGGCTGATGTTCTTCATGGTAAGGGGATTGTATCGCAACACGGATGTCAGCGTTGTGAGTCCTTGGGGCAAAAGGCCCTGGGCATGAGACCCATGTGTTTCCAGGACCAAGGACTCACCTGAAAATGGCTTTTGCACTGACGCCGCAATCTAGATAGAATGGACCGATGCCCATCCTCTCCGTCGGACAACCCATCCCCGCTCTGCGCCAAGCCCTGGAGGCCGTGCCCGTGGAAGAGAAGGGCCAGCCGTTGTTTTTGCTCCGGGACCTGGAGGACATCGCGCCGCAGGCGGTGGCGCTCTCGCCCGCTGGCTTGGCCCTGGCGACCAATTTCGACGGCAAGCGCTCTGCCGCCGAAGTGGCCGCGCTCTTCGCCAAGGACACCGGTCACCTGCTCAAGGCCGAAGAGATCCTCGGGCTCGCCCAGGGCCTAGAGAAGGGCCTGCTCTTGGAGACGCCGGAAACCGTGGAGCGCCGCCGCCGGGCCCTCCAGGAATTCCACGACGCCCCAGTGAGGAAAGCCAGCGCGGCGGGGCGCGCTTATCCGGACGAGAGGCTCGCGTTGTCCAAGCACCTGGGCCGATTCTTCAAGGACCCCAAAGGCCCGGGCCGGGAGTTCGCCTGCGAGCCGGCCGCGACCGCACCTGCGGTATCGGAAGTTCCGCACCTGCGCGAGCGCAGGCCGGCCGGCCGGATTTCCTTACGGCCGGCGCCGCTGGGGCTGGTCGCCCCGCACATCGACTTCGAGCGCGGCGGCCCGGTCTATGCCTGGTCCTATCAGGCGCTCTCCGAGAGCCGGCCTCCCGACGCGGTCGTGGCTTTGGGAGTGGCGCACATGTCTCCCAACTCGCCCTGGGTGATGACGCCCAAAGCCTTCGCCACGCCCTTCGGAGACGTCGCCCTGCATCAAGGGCTTTACGACGAGCTGCGCTCGTCCTTGTGGTACGACCCGCGCGACGACGAGTGGGTCCACCGCAGCGAGCACTCGCTGGAACTCCAGGCCGTGTGGCTGCGCTATCTCTGGCGGGAGAAGACCCCGCCCTGGGTGCCCATTTTGGTCTCCTCCTTCGAGCGCTTCGCGATTGAGCAGCCTCCTTCCCAGGTCGAGATGGTGGAGGGCGCCCTCAAAAAGATGGGAGAAGCCCTGCGCCGCCGCGCCCAAAAGGGCGAGCGCATCCTGGTCCTGGCCGGTGTGGACCTCTCCCATGTGGGCCCGCGCTTCGGCGACCGGGAAGATGTGACCCCCGAGGCGAGGAAACTCGTCGAAGAGAAGGACCGCGCCGTGCTGGAGCACGCCCTGCGCCTGGAGGCCGACGAATTCTACCGCTCGGTGGTCTCGGACGGCAACCAACGCAAGGTCTGCGGCCTCTCCGCGCTCTACACGGCGCTGCGCCTGATCAAGGCCCTGGCCCCAGAGGCTCCCGGCGCGGGCCGGCTGCTGGCCTACGGCCAAGCCGACGATCCGGCGGGAGGCGTGGTCTCATTTGCGAGCGCGATGTTCCCGGCCTCCAGGGAATGATCCGAAGCGCCGACCGTTCTACTTCCGCAAGAACTCCAACACCCGCGCGTTGACGAGCTCCGGTTTCTCCAGCATCGCGCCATGCGAAGCGCCCGGCACGATCCAGAGCGTGGCGCCCGGGATGGAGCGCGCCAGCATCTCGGTGTGTTCTGGCCGGATGAGATCGTGCTCGCCAGCGCAGATCATGGTCTTAGCGCGGATGGAGCGCAACTGGCCGAGCGAGAACTCGGGCTGAGTGCGCCACATGTCGATGATCTTGGCCATGGCGCTGCTGAAATGCGCCGGGTCCGGCGCCAGCTTGGCGTATTCCTGTGGCGCCTGCGGACCAAAGCTCGCGGGCGTGGCCGTACGGTTCCATTCCACGTCCTGAGCATTGAGCCCGTCCGGGGTGAAGTTGGCTCCGAACGTGACCAGGTGGTCCACGCGGTCGGGATGGTGGATGGCAATATCGAGCCCGACGATGCCTCCGTCGCTCCAACCCATGATGCTGGCGCGACGTACATGCAGTCGGTCCAGCAGCGCGACCGCGTCCTCCGCCATGGCGTGGTAGGACAGCGGCCCGGGCCGGTCGCTGGTGCGGCCCTGCGCGCACATATCCGGCACGATGCAGCGATAGTGCGGCGAAAACGCCGTCAGCTGCTTCTGGAACTGGTCCCCGTTGCCGGTGCCTCCGTGCAGGAGGAGCAGTGCAGGCCCTCGACCATACTGTGCCACGTACAGACGGATACCGCGCAGTTGGACGTACCGGCCCGACGGCTCGTGGCCGCTCGCGCAGGCCGTAGCGAGCGCCAGCGCGCCCGCACACAGCGCCAGCATCAGGTCTGAGGCAGAAGACTCGCGCAGACTAGTCCACCTGCAGCCCGAAGAACGCCCCGCCTTCCTTGAGCAGCCGCTGAAGATGATCCGGCCCCTGGAAGCTCTCGCCGTAGAGCTTGGCGATGGGCTCGGTGCCTGAGAGCCGGGCCAAGATCCAGGAGTCCTGCAGGTAGATCTTGACCCCGTCCGTGTCGCGCACTCCGGTCACCTTCTGGCCGGCCAGCTCCTTCAAGACGGCGCAGGAAGCCGCGTTCATGGACTTGATCTTCCGGCGCTGATCCTCCGAGATGGCCACGTCCACGCGCCGGTAGGCCGGGTCGCCGTAGCGGCTGGTCAAGTCCCGGTAGAGCTCAAGGAGGTCCTTGCCCGTGCGCGCCATGACCTCGGCCAGAAGGAGCACGGCGAGGATGCCGTCCTTCTCCGCGGTCCAGCGGTAGATAGAGAGCCCCGCGCTCTCCTCGCCGGCCAGGAGGTAGCGATCCTGCCGAATGCCCTCCACGTACCACTTGAAGCCCACATTGACCTCGTCGGCCTTGCGGCCCTTGCCCGCCGCGATGCGGTCCAGGAGATGCGTCGTCCCGATGGTCCGACCCACGGTCAGGCTTGAGGGCCAGGCCGGGCGGTGCTCGAGGAGGTAGGCCGTGAGGACGCAAAGGGCCTGGTTGGGAGTGAGCAGTCCCGAAGTCTTGGTCGCCACGCCGAAGCGGTCCGCGTCCGGGTCCGAGGCGCCGACGAAGTCGTACTTGCCGACCCGGGCCAGGTCCAAGAGCGGCTTCATGGGATAGACCGAGGACGGATCCATGCGGATCTGGCCGTCGTGGTCGCGCGGGATGAATCCGAAGGTCGGGTCCACGGTCTTGTCCACCACGCGCAGGTTCTTCAAACCCAGGTCTTTGCGCAGCGCCTCATAATAAGGAATGGACGTCCCGCCGAGGGGATGGATGCCGATGCGCAGGCCGGAGCCTTTGAGCGCATCAAGGTCGACGACCTCGGCCAGCCTCTTGAGGTAGGGACCCACGAGGTCCGGGACTTCGAGGAGGCCCTGGGCCTTGGCCTTGGCCAGGCTCACACGGCGGATGGCCTTCGGGTCTTCGAGGTATTCGTTGGCATACTTCTCAATGACCGAAGTATCTTCGGCTCCAGCCGGGCCGCCGCTCGACGGATTATACTTGAGGCCCATGTCGTGGGGTGGATTGTGCGAAGCGGTGCCGTTGAGAGAAGCCGCGGCGCGACCCGCGATGATCTCAAGGGAGAAGACGGGCGTAGGCAGGGGGATATCCGCGAGGCGGACCAAGAAGCCGTTTCCGGCGAGGACCTCGGCGCATATCTTGGCCGTCTCGGCGCTCATCAGGCGCGTGTCGCCGCCGAGGAGGATGGGCCCCTTGATGCCCCGCTCCGTATGGAGCCGGGCCACGGCCTGGGCGATGGCTTCGGCGTGGCGGCGGGAGAAGCCCGCGCCCAGCCGGTCGCGATGGCCGGAGGTCCCGAATTTGACGCGCTCCAGGGGCGCGCTCGGCGAATCGAACTCCCGGGCGAAGTGGTGGACGTTGATGACTTCCTGGCTCAGGCTGCCGGCTTGGGGATGGGGCATGGTCTCTCCGAGGGAAGGTCGTGCCTATTATTCTACTACAACGGAAGAGTCCGTTGAGACGCTTCTATCCGGTCCGGCACGCCATTGACAGACGCTGGAACGCCTGCCATAATCTAACGAGGCTTATTCATGAATCAAACGCCCCTATCCCCGCGAGACCGCCCGGACCGCACCACCATGATCATGGCCGCCCTGCTGGCCGGCGTGACGATCGTCATGCTGGCGGTCGTCTATTTCATGCGCGGCGGCTCTGAGACGCCCATCGTGCGCATCAATGAAGGGCGCGTCTTCGGGACACCGGCCCAGGCTTCCCAGCCGCCGCTGAGCCAGCCGCCGCTGCCCCAGGCCCAGCCGGAGCAGCCGGGACCGGCCGCGGATTCCTTGGCCTTCATCACCAACAAGGAGCCCTTCCCCCAAGTCGCCGGCAACGGCCCCGCCGGGACGAGCACCGTCCCGGTGGGAGAGCGCAACCGGGAGAAGCAGTTCCTGGCCCAATACGACGGCACGATCAAGCAGTACCAAGCCCGGCTCAGCGCCATCTGCGCGCGCTATCGGGAGAAATACCCTATCGTGAAGCAAGTGGATGATGACTTCGGCGGGCTGAGCCGATACATGGCCATCAGGCACCGCTACGAGGCCGATCGCGACCTCTATCAATGGGCCCGGGACACCGCCTCCCTCCCGGAGGTCCGCACCACGATCCGCAAGTACCTGGCCAAACCCGAGGCCTGGAGCGTAGCCATGGATATGATGCTTGAAGCGCTCAGGCAACCGCCGCCGGCGCCGGTCTACAAGGAAGTCCAACGGATCATGCTGACCGACTCCACCATGCTCGACATCACCAACGACATCGGGCGCGATGTCCAGTCCGACCTACCGATCGCGGTCACGTCCATGGCGGGGAAGGATACCGCTCCGCTGCAGAAAGTAATGACGGATCTCTCCCTCGACAAGAAGTCGCCGCACTGACCGGAGCCATCCGGCAGATTCGACAGGCGCGGCAGAGCCTGTCGTCCGCACAGGACACAAGCGAACCTCCCTAACGACGAGAGGCACGCGCCCGGATTGGGATCCGCCCCAGTCCAGCCGCAACACCCACCGCCACCACTGGGGTGGCGGTGCTGTTGGTGTTGCCGGTTGTGTCTATGATCCGCCCTGGTTCAGCCGCCGCAGCACCCGCCGCTGCTGGTGCCAGTGCTACCACTATTGGTATTGCCGGTCCCAGTGCTGCCGTTGCTGTTGCTGTTGGTGTTGCTGCTCCTCGCAGAAACACCCGCCAACCCCAGTGCGGCCAAGGACATCATGATGACCAACAGCCGATACATGTTCGTTTTCATATGGGTCTCCAGATCCTATTGGGAGTATAGCCCCTAAATAAAAAAGAGGCAATAGGATAATAGCAATTTACCAATTTTTTATATTTCAACACGCCGCCGCAACCATATCCCGCCCGCGAATGCCAAGATGAGCAGCGCCAGCAACTGGGCGGTACTCAGCCCGGCGAATGCCAAGCGGCCAGGGTCGCTGGCACGGAAGAAGTCTTCCACGAAACGCAGCACGGCATAGAGGGATATGCAGAGCAAGAAGCCGGTGCCTGGTCTCAGCTCCCCCTTGCGCAGCCGCGGCGCCACGACGAGATGGAGCAACAGAAAGATGATCCCGGCCCCTCCGGCTTCGTAGAGCTGGGTCGGATGCAGCGGGATTCCCAACAGCTCGCGCGGGACTCCACTCATCCGATCCCAGAATACGATGCCCCAAGAGGATCCCGTGGGCCGCCCGTAGCAACAGCCGTTGAGCAGACAGCCCACGCGCATGAACACGAGGCCCAAGATTGCCGCAGCCCCCAGAGCATCCGCCACAGGAGCGATCGCCATCCCCCGACGGCGGCAGAACAGGAAAGCCGCGGCGGTCGCGCCCCAGAACACGCCGAAGAAAGAGCCGCCCGCCACACGCCCGTCCAGCAGCCGTCCCAGATTTGCGGCCAGCCCCCGTCCATAGAGCACGGCGTAGACACCGACGCTGCCCACGAACACCCCCAGCATCAGGGCGAATATCAAGCCCCAGAAATCCTCCAACGACAGTCCCAGGGCCGTCCTCCGGGACCGCAGGTAGAGCGTCGCGGAGAGGGCCGCCAGCCAGGCGAAGACGGGCGCGGCATGCAGGTCGTAGCAGAGGAAAGACAGGAGGATCGGCTTCATAAGGCCTCCGCTGTCAGCCGGGCCGCCTTCAAAGAAGCGAACACGAGCGCCGAATCCAGGAACATCCCGTAGGTGATGCCGAGGGGCAGGCCGCCTCCCATCCGGCCCTGCAGATAGTAGGTCCAGCAGTGGTTGGTCGTGCCCCAGAAGTCCGCGAAGAAGACGTAGCCCAGGCCTGTCAGCAGGACACTTGCGTCACGAGGGTGGGGCCGGTAGAGCAAGCCGGCGACGAGCAGAGTGAAGACCGCGACGCTCGAGAGCCGCGGCGCTGCCGGCAGGACGAAAGCCCAGAACACGAGCGCATAAGCGGAGGAATAGCCCCAATAGACGGCACTGCTCCGGACCGCGAGCCAGCCGCCGAAGCGGGCCTCGACCGCCTCCGAGGCGCGGTCGATGACGAGCGCGCCGAGAATCCAGCCCGGGATGATCCAGAGCGGGGGAGCTTCGCCCGTGTAGTAGGCCCAGACCCCGGTCCGCGTGCCCCAAGCCTCGACGATCCAGCCCAGGAGCGCGGCGTAAAGGACGATCCAGGCGTCGCGCTTGGGCGTGATTCTGGCCGGGACCGTGCGCAAGGTCATGAGCACGATGGAGCCCAGGAGAGCGATCTCCCCGACGACACGCCAGCGGGCTTGGCCGCCATGCTGGAGCTGGGCCATCGTCACCCGGAACGCCTCGGCGAAAAGGTCCCGGCGCCAGAGCGCGACGGCCGCCAGCAAGGCGGCGGCACTGACCGCATAGAAGAGCCGCCTACGGTCGTTCACGCCGTTCTCGCGGAGAGGAACGAGGACATAAGACGCTGATTGTACCACATGCCGACGCCGAGCGAGGCGTCTGCACTGGGCAAAGCCTTCTCCTTTACGCTAGCATATAACGACATGGCTGCTAAATGGCGGGCGAGGCGCCCCTCCGGGAGGACCCCGGCCAGCCATGCTTAAGCCCAACGCTTACGACGTCTTCTTGTTGAGCGCGGCCTTCAACGCCGCCCAGCTGCTGACCACCTTTCTCTTCCAGCGTCGCTTGCGGCGACAGCTCAGGCAGCGGCCCGGAGACTACGCGCCATCCGTGACCGTCATCGTGGCCTGCAAAGGAGATCCTCCGGATCTCGCCGAGAACATGTCGTCCCTGCTGGACCAGGACTATCCCGGCCGGCGGGAATACCTCCTGGCCCTGCCGAGCCGGGCGGACCCCGCCCACAGACGGATCGAGACACTTCTGGCGGGACGCGGCGACGTCCAAGTCCGGCTCTGCGCTTCGGAAGCCCTGCCGTCCTGCTCCAGCGGGAAGGCCCTGGACCTCCTTTTCGCGCTCCGGCAGGCGCCCCCACAGACCGAGATCCTGCTCTTCGCGGACGCGGACATCCGGGTGCATCGCACCTGGATCTCGGAGCTGGTGTCTCCCTTGCAGGACGCGCGCGTGGGCGCCGCCACCAGCGCCCTGCTCGCCGTGCCGCACCAGTCCGGCTTCTGGAGCTTCCTGCGATTCGTCTGGTTGGGCCTCAACGTGCCCTACTGGTCGTTCACGGACTCGGTCTGCGGACAATCGCTGGCCATGCGCCGGCAGGACTTCCATGACCTCGATGTCCAGCGTCTATGGGCAGGGGCTTTGCTCGAGGACCTGGCGCTGGCCCCCCGGCTGCGGAGCTGGGGCAGGCGCACCGTTTTCGTGGCGAGCGCTATGCCCAGGACGACCAGCGATTGCCAAGCGGGGCAATTCTTCGACGTCTTCAACCGCTGGATCAAGTGCTACCGCCTCTTCGATCCGCTCGTCTGGCTTTGGGGCCTGCTCTACCTCCTCGTCAAGACCGGCATAACCCTATGGTCGATACTCCACAGGGACTGGCTCCTCCTGGCGTTCTTCTGGAGCCTGGACATGCTCAATGTCTTCCTGCTCTTTTCGATGTACCGTCGTCTTCTGCCGGACCGATTCGAAAGCCTGCCTCCCGCCTTCCGCTCTTTCCCGGTCCTGGCCGCCCTGGCCTCGCCGTTGCTGACCGCGATCCAGCTGCTGCATTTCCTGGCCTCGGTCCTGGACGACCGCGTCGCCTGGGGCGGCTACGTCTACCGCGTCGCTCGCGGGAAGGTCGTGGAGGTCATGCGCCGCTAGCCTGAACATGGGAATTGTCGCCGTCTTAGGAGGAGGTCTTGCCGGCCTTTACCTGGGCCATCGGCTCCAGGAGCGCGGCCTATCGTTCCGCATCCTGGAAGCGGCCAAAGATGTAGGCGGCTTATGCCGGACCGTACGCCGCGGCGGACATTCCTGGGACCTGGGACCCCACGCCTTCTACAGCAAGGACCCAGCGACCATGTCCTACTACCAGTCCTGGCCCCTGGAATACCGCCGATTGCACCGCGACGTGAGGATCTGTCATCACGGGCCGGACGGCCGCATCCGTGAAGTGGGCTATCCCTTCGAGAACGGCTTGGCCGACCTGCCTCTGGCCCAGCGCTGGGAATGCGCCTGGGGCTATCTGCGCGCGGCCTGGACTAAGCCCCGAGCGGAGTTCCGCAATCTCAGGGAATGGATCGACTCCGGATTGGGCCACGGCATAGCCCGCCATTTCATGGCCCCGTACAACGAGAAGATCTGGAGCCACCCCCTGGAGGGCATCTCGCTGGACCTGGTCAACAAAAAAATCGACCCGGAACCGCCTTGGCGCGTCATCAGCCATGCCTTGCTCCGGGGAAGCGTCGGGCGGTCCTATCAGGCCGATTTCCTCTATCCGCCGCATGGCGCGGGCGCCCTCCCGGAGGCCATCGCTTCCGGTCTGCGAGACCGCATCGCCACGGGCTGGCGGGTGCGCCGCCTCTTGCCGGGAACCGGCGCCTCCTGGCGCATCCTATCGGAGAACGGCCAGGAGTTCGCGGCGGACGCCATCGTCTCCACCATCCCCGTCCCGGAGCTCCTGGCGGCCCTAGGCGAAGACGGACCGGATCGAGCGGCCTTCGTCTCCAACGACACATATTTCGTCGCGGTCGGGTTGAAGCCAGGCCGCTCTTTCGCGAGGTTCTCCCGCTGTCACTGGGTCTTCTTCGCCGGGCCCGAGCTCTTCTACCGCGCCAGCCTCATGGACAATTTCAGCGAGTTGTGCCTGCCGACGCTGGTGGCGGAGATCACCGTCAAAGGGGCCGCCGCGGGGATGCAGCCGGACGCCATCGGCGCGTTCGTGCTCCGCGACCTGAAGACCACGGGCATCCTGCCGGAAGAATCCGCCGTGGAATTCGTCGACGTCCGCTTGGAGCGATACACCTATCCCATCCCGACCCTGGGTCTGGCCGCGGCCCGCCGCAGGCTCGAAGCCGGACTGGAGCGACGGCGCGTGTTCCTGCTGGGCCGCAGCGGCCGCTGGGACTACCTCAACACCGACGGGATATTCCGGGCGGTCGAGGATTTCGCACAGAAGCGCCTGCCGGAGCTGGCTCGACTCTCATGAACCGCTCGCCCCTGGCTCTGGCATCGCTCTGCGCCCTCTCCGGAGCGGCTTACGGCCTGGCGCATCAGCCCGGCGCCTGGGGCCTGCTCGCCTGGGTGAGCATCGCCCCGCTGCTGTGGGCTTGCGGCTGCGCCGGCCCGGGCCGAGCTTTCGTCTACGGCTGGATCTTCGGCGCGGCCGGATGGGCGGCCGCGATGCCTTGGCTGGTGGACACCGCCGCGAGGTTCCTCCTTCTGCCGCGCCCGGCCGCGGTGCTCGCCTTCGCCGGGTTCTGCGCCTTAGAGGGCCTCCAGTTCGCCCTGGCCGCGGGACTGGCCCGATGGGCCGCCGAAGGCCTCCGTCGCGAGGCGGGCTGGACCGTGCCCGCGGCCCTGGCCTGCGCCGCCCCGCCGATCTGGGTCGCGGTCGAATGGCTCGTCCCTGACCAGTTCCCCAAGTACCTGGCCGTCACGCAGATCTTCCACCTGCCCCTGGTGCAGTCCTTGGAACTCTTCGGAGCCGCCGGTTTGGCCTGGCTCATCGCCGGCTTCAACGCGGCCCTCTACGCCGCAGTCTCCGACCGCCGGGCTTGGCGGGCTCTAGCCGCGATGACCTTGCTCGCGGCGTCCAATGAGGCCTTCGGGCTGGTCCGCATCAGGCAGGTGGATGCACGAGTCTCCCGGCGGCTCGCCCAAGGGGATGCGATCCAGGTCGGGGTCATCCAGGGATCCGAGCCTTTCCAAGGCCGGCCGCGGCGCCATCGCTTCGACAGCGACCTCGGAGTCTACACCTCGTTGACGGACCAGGCCCTCTCCGCCGGCCCCCTGGACCTCGTCGTCTGGCCGGAAACCACCTTCGCCGGCGTGGTGCGCTGCGCCGGAGGGCCGGAGGGGCTCCGGGAGCCCGAGCTCGACGGCAAGCCTCTGCAGGAAGCCCTGCGCTCCGATCTCCCCCAACGGACGCACATCCTGATCAGCGCGCTGGCCGAGGCGACCTCGCCGGAGGGTCGGCGCACCTTCAACGTCTCGGTCCTCACCGGACCGGACCGGCAGTCCCTGGGGATCGCCCTGAAGCGCCATCTCATCCCCTTCGGGGAGTTCCTGCCCTGGGAGGATCGTTTCCCGCTCCTCCACCGCTTCAGCCCCAATTCCTGGTCTCTGACCGCCGGCCGCGGACAGGACGTCCTGCGGATGCAGGACGGCACTCGCCTGGGCATACTCATCTGCTACGAGGACCTGCTGCCGGCCTATGCGCGCGGGATGGTCCGCAAGGACCCGGACCTGCTCGTGCACCAGGCCGCCGACGCGTGGTTCACAGGACGCCTGCCGGAGATGCATCTGCGTTTCGGTTCTCTGCGCGCCGTGGAGAGCCGCAGGTTCATGGTCCGGGCCGTCTCGTCCGGCATCAGCGCCGTCATCGACCCCGCCGGACGAGTGACTCAGTCATTGGGGACGGGGGTCCGCGGGGAGCTGACGGCGCGGGTGGCCAGAATGAGAGGCGAGACCCTCTCCATGCGCCTCGGAGACGCGCTCTACGAGGTCGCGGCGGTCCTGTCGCTGCTGCTCATCGCTCTGCCCCTGCTCAGGCGTCGGACCGCCTAGCGCCGTCAGCAGCTTGCCGTCCCAGTCGTGTTCGCGTGTGGTATATTATACCCGTGACGACGCGGCCAGGAACCGCACTCTCCAGCAGCCCATGACCGGATACCAAGAACTCGCCTCCGCTTGTCTGACCATGGGGGCCATGCAATTCCTGACCACGGGGCTCTTCCGCCGCAAACTGCGGGCCGAGTTCTCCGGGGCGCGCTCCGAGCATCATCCGCCGGTTTCCGTCATCGTCCCTTGCAAGGGTACGGGGCGCTATTTCCGCCGCAACGTCGAGTCTATGCTGGCTCAAGACTACCCGGGCCGCATCGAGTGGATCTTCGTGGCCCCCTCCGCATCGGATCCGGCTCACGCGGCATTGCGCGAGATCCTCTCGGCGGCAATCGGGCGGCCCCGCCTTCTCGTCTCGGACGCTCACCCCACCCGGTGCAGCGAGAAGATACAGAACGTGCTCTGCGGGATCGACCACGCCGACGCGGCCTCGCACGTCTTGCTCCTCGCGGAGGTGGACCTGCATGTCGTGGGAGATTGGGCACGGCGGCTGGTCGCGCCTCTGGCGGACCCCCGCGTCGGCGTGGCCACCACACAGATGCTCTACGCCCCTGAAGACCCGGGGCTGGCCGGATTTTTGAGGAAGGTCTGGATGGGTTTTGCTCTCAGCTACGAGGCGCTCTTCCCCTTCGTCATGGGCCAGTCCTATGCGATCCGCCGGGACGATTTCGTCAAGCTCGGCGTTCGCGAGGCTTGGGCCGGCTCCCTGAGCGAGGACGGGACATTGGACCGTCTCATCCGCCGGGCCGGCCTGACGGTCAGATTCGTCGGCAGGTCGGTTCCTGTCTCCTCGGAATCCTGCTCCTGGCCGCAACTGTTCGCGCAGTTGAACCGGTGGGTCTTCATCGGCAAAGTCTATGTCCGGGGGACCTGGCTGCTCTGCCTCGCCTTGGCAGCGGCGAAAGTGTGGCTCCTGTCCCGGCTCCTCTGGACCGGGAACTGGGGCCTGCTGCTCTGGTTCTGGGGACTGGACATGGCCAACCTTTGGGCCGTGTTCCGGACCATCGACTCATTCTTCGCCGACCGTCTTGAGGATGAGCATCCAGCCTACCACCGCCGCCCGATCCTGGCCGCTCTCTGCGCGCCGCTCCTTCTCGGGCTGGTGGCCGCCAACTTCGCGGCCTCCATCTTCATGCGCAGGACGAGTTGGGGCGGCTACATCTATCGGGTCCGGGGGCCCGATGCCGTGGAAATCGAAAACGCGGCGACCCGGGCCTGAGCCCGCCGCCCAGGATCCATGCCATGGAAGGCAAGTACCTCAAGATGATCCGCGGCATCCGGGAGACCCCGGATGCGGTCAGGGACTGGTCGGTCTATGTCGTGCGCTGCAACGACGGCACCCTCTATACCGGCGTGGCCAAGGGCGTGGAGGCGCGGCTGGCCAAGCATAACTCCGGGCGAGGCGCGGCCTACACCCGCACGCGGCGGCCGGTCCGCCTGCTCTACCGGGAAGACGATCTCACCCGGTCCGAGGCCCTGGTCCGGGAAGCGGGCATCAAGTCCCTGCCCAAGCCCAAGAAGGAAAGCCTCGTCGGAGGCGGCCGGCGGCGGCCGCGATTGATTTCGCGGACGAAAAGAGTGAGAATAGCGGGCTGATGCTCAAGATCGTCCTGTTGCTGTTGGCGTTGGCGGCCCCGGCGCGGACGGCCCCCGTGTTCGTCACGGAGGACGGCGTCCGGCTTTCCTCCGCCGTCCTGCAAGGCGCTGTCAACTTCCCCCCGGACGCCAACAACCCGCTGCGGATCGCCAACGGAGTCACCCACTTCTACTACATCCGCGGCAGCACCACGGTCTATTCAGCCGTCACCAACGACGACGGACAGAGCTTCGTCGACGACCCCGGCGTCCGGCTCTCCACGGCCACCGAACCGCGCGTGGACATCACCTCCGTCACCGGCCTCTCCATCCTCCCCCTCAACCCCGTCCCCGGAGGAGGCTACCGCATGGTCTACGCAGCCGTGTCGACCAGCCCCGCCGGGAATGTCTACAACATCTTCAGCGCGACATCGACGGACGGCCTGGCTTGGGCCAACGACACGGGCACGCGGGTCAGCGGCGGCGGGAATTTCCTGGGCTCCCCCTCCCTGATCAAGCTGGGCACCGGACAATGGCGCCTCTACTACATCCAGAACTCGGGCGCCAACATCCCGGCCAACTACCGCATCTTCTCCGCCCTCTCCAGCAACCAGGGGCGCGACTTCGCCGCCGGCAGCCAGCTGGCAAACCTGAGCGGCCAGGCCGGAGACGTGACAGCCATCAAGCGCACGGACGGCAGCATCCGCCTCTTCTACACGGCGCCGCTGACGGGCCAGACCACCAACTCCACCATCCTGAGCGCGCTCACCTCCGCCGGGAACGTCGACGGGTCCATCTTCCTCCAGGAGAGCGTCTCGCCGCCCAGGCTGTCCACGAACCCTGTTGCGGGGTACCTGAGCGCCCCATACGTGGTACGTTCCACGGACACCTGGCGCTGGAAGCTTTATTACAACTATACGCCTTTCGCAGCCGGGGTCAGCACGGCCGACGTCTTCTCAGCCTCCGCCTATGCGCCAAATCCCGCCGCCATGAGCCCCAGCACCGTGCTGCGCACAAGCGGCGCCACCCCCTTCACGATAACCGGGGACAACTTCTCGAGCGCCGTCGCCCCCACGCTTCTGCTCAAGCAGGGCGGGACCCAGATCGCCGCCACCGGGGTGACCCGCACCGACGATCAGAATCTCTCGGCCAGCTTCACGATGACCGGGCAACCCCTGGGCTTATGGAATCTCACCGTCACCAACGACAACGGCTACAGCGGGACCTTGAACAACGCCCTCAAGGTCGACTTCGCCCCCGGCACGGTGCGCCTCACGGACAACCTGATACGTCCGCGCAACAGCACGCAGACCAGGATCGATGTCATGACCTTCAACGCCGGCCATCTGGCCGTGAAGCTCTACACCTTGAACGGCGAGTTGGTCAAGACCCTCTATGACGACTACGCGCCCGAAGGCACCACAACCCTCTTCTGGGACGGCAAGACCGGCCTCGGCCATACGGTCGCCAGCGGCGTCTACCTCCTGCGTTCCGTGGGCCAGAAGGTCTCATCCAGCGAGAAGATCGTGGTGATCAAGTGACCTTGAGGCCGGCCTGGCTCATCACGGCCCTGGTCCTGGCCGCCCCCCGCCTCCAGGCGGAGCCAGGGCTGACCGCCGCGTCCACGCTCCAGCGCCCCCTCGCGGCGCGTCCCATGGGCATGGGGGAGGCCTTCTCCGCCGTGGACGGAGGGCTGGACTCGCTCGGATACAACCCCGCGGGCCTAGCCCGCCTCGATCGACCGGAGTTGGAGACCAGCTATATCCACGGCATCGCCGGCGACGATTTCGGCTTCCTCGGCTATGCGCATCCGCTCCCTTTTGGGACCATCACCGGCGGCCTGGTCTACTACAACGCGGGGGCCATCAATATCAACCTCTCGGACGGGACCAACGAGACGCGCACGGCCCAGCAGGATATGGTCGGGCTCCTGAGCGCGGGCATCCCCCTGGGCTGGGGCCTCTGCGTCGGCGGCACGGCCAAGATCTACCGCTTCGAGCTCGCCCAAGAAGCCAAGGCTTCCGGCTTCGCGGGGGACCTGGGAGCCCTCTGGCATTCCCCTCTCCGGGGCCTCAACCTGGGCGCCTCCCTGCAGAACCTCGGTCCGGACGTGAGATTCGAGCAGACCGGCGACCCCCTGCCGGTGACCACGCGCTTCGGCGCGGCCTACGACTTCAGCTTGGCCAAGTACCACTGGATCCAGGAAGGAGGATTCGGGGTCTCCCGCTTCCTGGTGACGGCCGATGCGGTCAAACTGCGCGACCAGAAGGACCTGCTTCCGGCCACGGGCTTGGAGATGGGGATGGGTCTGGGCGAAGACGGCTACGGCGCGCTGCGCTTCGGCTACCTTTTCTCTCGAGACATCAGCAACTTCACCTTCGGCGTGGGCTTCCGGGAGGGCCGCTGGCGGCTGGATTACGCCCTCGGCGTCGGACGCGCCGACGTGACCAGCACTCACCACGTCACCGTCGGCGCGTCCTTCTAGCACGAGACCACCGACCCGGCTTCCGGGCAGGATGCGGACTGGCTCCAGAAGTGGTTCCGCCGCCGGTAGGCGGCGCGCGGCGTTTCTCAGGCCTCCGGGACCGAGAAGACGGCCTTGAAAGCCCGCGAAGGCTTCTGCCGGCGCCAGAAATCGGCGGATGATTCCAGGATAACCTCGAAGGTCGCAAGGTCCGCCCGTTTCATCCGGCAGACCTCATCCGCATCGGTGAAAACGATCAGGTAGCCGGGCGCCGGCAGCCAATCAGAGAGGTCCGTCAGGCAGTCCTTGAGCGCGTCCCAGTTCCCGCCGAAATAGTCCGGAAAACGCAGCTCCCGCGCCAGCCGCTTGAGAAGGGCGGCCTTATCCGGCACGGTCTGGCCATCAATGCGGACGCAGAAGAACCCCAGTTCGCGCGCTGCGGTCTCGGCCGCCTCAGGCGAGCCCTTCAGGCGCAACAAAGCCCCGCCCTGGGCATCGGCCAAGAGCCGCTTCCAATCCATCCCAGAAGCCGGGCTCAGCGCACGACCTGCAGCGAGATGAGGACGGCGGACGTTCGGCTGATGCTCTTCATGGTCAGAGGATTCTATCGCAACAACTCCTTCAGAGAAGTGAGTCCTTGGGGCAAGAGGCTATCGGCATGAGGCCTACGGATTCCCGGGACCAAGGACTCATCCGGGAGACTCAGAGGCCCGAAGTCCCATTGTGGCAGGAGTCGCACTTCATCGTCGTCACGTCCACGCCGACGTCCACCGGATGCTTGAACGGCTGCGCCTGCAGCCGCGCCTTGGCGACCTCGGCCGGCGAGCCCTGCGCCACGATCGTGTGGCAGGCATTGCAGTCCTTGGACACCACCTGCCCCGAACGGCTCTTATGCTGCCCGTCGTGGCAGCGGAAGCAGCCCTCGGAGACCAGATGTCCCAGATTGTTCTCATGCGCGCGCCAGTCCGCCTTCATCTCCGGGTACACGTTGTCCGTGAACAGCTCGCGCACGGCCGCGGCCGCCTGTCTGACCGCCGCCGCCTTCTTGGCGTAGACCTCGGGATAGTTCTTGCGGTAGAACTCCGGCAGGTCCTTCGCTATCCGCTCCAGAGCCTCGGCCTCGGTCTGGTACTCTCCGGCCAGCAGGCGCATGGCCTCGCGCTTGAGGTAAGGCAAGGTCGGATCAGCCAAGCCCGCCTCGAAGGCGCGGCTGACCGCCTGCTCCGGGGTGTTGAACACGTGCGACGGCCGCGTATGGCAGTCCACGCAATCCATCCGCCGCAGCGGGAGCTTGGCCAGCTGCTCCGCAGTCAGCTTGTTCTCCTCCGAGAAATACTCGGTCACATGCCCCTGGCGGTCCACAGCCTTGACGTAAGGGATGACCTGGCGCTTGTCGTCCGTCGCCGCGTAGGAGATCTCGTTGGCGATGTTCATGTGCGCATGGATGCCGGACGGCGCGCCGGCCGCCGAGCCCCCCCCGCCGATCTTGATCAGGGTCTGGATGCGCCAGGGCGTGTTCTTCTCATCGGTCAGGTAATGGACGAAGAGCTTCTGCTGGGCGCCGAAGAACTTGGCCGGCCAGTGGCATTGCTCGCAGGTCTCCTGGGCCGGCCGCAGGTTGTGCACCGGGGTGGGAATCGGGCGGGGATACTTGTTGAGCGCCGTGGCATAGACCTGATAGAGCCCGGTCAGCTTGGCATGCACGAACCATTTCGCACCCGGCCCCACATGGCAGGCGACGCAGGCGACGCGCGCGTGAGGCGAGTGCTGGTACGCCGCGTATTCCGGCTTCATCACCTGATGACACACCAGCCCGCAGAAGCGCACGGAGTCTGAATAATCGTAGGCGCGGTAGCCCGTGACGGAGAGCAGCACCAGGATCACCGCGGTCAGGCCGGCGTAAGCCGCGAGGGTCAGGCGCTGGCGGCCATCGTTGAGGTCGACGACCGGCAGGAGCGCGGCCGGCTCGCCCGGGTGCAGGCGCCGCCGACGCCGCTCCCTCAGCATGCCGACCAGGGCCAGCGCCACGCCGAACGCGGCCACGCCGGGCAAGGTCAGGTAGATGAAGATCCCGGCATAGGGATTGCTGAACGCGTTCAGGAGGTCGGCGAACATCAGAGGCAGCCCGACGACCGTGGCGATGAAGGCCAGGGCCAGGCCGAGCAGGCTCAAGGGATTGCGCCAAAGACGTTTGGGATTCTCTGTCATCGTGTCCTCATCGGGTCGCCGCCGGCAGGCCAGGGCGGCAGGAGATAGAGCAGGGCGCCCAGGGCGAACAGGGGCATCACCCCGATCGCCGCCGCGGCCAGGAGGCCCTCCCGGCCGACCAGTTCCAGCTTGTACGTCGTGAAGCCGCGCAGGCTCTTGGAGAAGAGCTGCCCGCCCATCACCACGTTCCAGCGCATGGCGAGTATTCCGACCAGGGACAGGCCGGCCGAGACGGCGTAGCAGACCCGCCGCACCCTCTCAGGGAAGAGATGGATCTGATTGAGCCCCAGGATGGCCAAAGGCACCAGCGAGCCCAGGAATATCTGAACCAAGACCATGCTGATGAAGAGCTTGCCCTCGACGAGCAGGGAGATGATGTCGAAATGCTCCTTGGCCTCATAGGCGGTCTGGAGGCTCTCCAGCATCTCCAGGGAAAAGGCCACAATGATCGCGGTCAGCAGGTACTTGGCCACCGTGTCCAGGCAGGGCATGTCGATGGGCTCGCGGCGGACCCGACACAGGAACATGTAGATGAGCAGGACCCCGGCGATGCCCGAGGCCATGGCCGAGAACAGGAAGATGACCGGCATCAACGGCGTGGACCACCAGGGGTTGGCCTTCACCGATCCGAAGATGAAGCCCACGTAGCCGTGCAGCAGCACGGCGGAGGGCAGGCCGATGACCGTGATGGCCTTGCCCAGCTTGTCGTCGATCTCCAGGGAGCGGGGCGAGAGGTTGGTCACCCCGAACGTGAGCAGCTTATAGAAGAGCCGCTTCGGCCAAAACGGCTCCGTCTGCGACCACTCCACGATCTCCCGCCGGTAGTCCAGCCAGATCTCCATCAGCAGCACGGCCATGAGGTACCAGAGATAGACGAAGCCGAACATGGCCATGGCCGAGGAGGGATTCGGGGTCATGAAGATCTCGTAGGACCGTTCGGGATGGCCCAGATGAGCCTGCAGAGGCAGGGGGGCGATGAGCAGGAAGGCCAGGGCCGTCAGGAGGGACAGCCGGTAGGTGGGCTTGACCGCGGCCACGTTGAAGACCCGCTCCAGGGAGGCCAGGATGAAGGCCCCGGCGACCAAGCCGGTGATGTAAGGGTAGAGGACGATGAGCACGCTCCATTGCAGCTCCAGCTCGTTGGGGTAGATGAACCCGCTGACGTGAGGCAGGGCCGCGCGCAGGGACTCCAGGAGGCCGACGGGCATCAGCGCACCTCCTTGTCGAGGCCCTTGTAGACCACCTTGGGCTCAGTGCCCATCTCGGGCTTGAGCACCAGGACCCTCTCGGTCTCCCGGAACCTGGTCACCGCGCTCTGCGGGTCGCTCAAGTCCCCGAACATCCGGGTCCCGGTCGGGCAGACCTCCACGCAAGCGGGCCGTAGGCCCTTGTGGATGCGATGGTAGCACAGAGTGCACTTGTCGGCGACGCGCAGCACGGGGTGGAAGTAGCGCGAGCCGTAAGGACAGGCCTGGATGCAGTAACGGCAGCCGATGCAGGTCTTCCGGTCCACCATCACCACCCCGTCCTCGGTCTTGTAGCTGGCGCCCACGGGGCAGACCTGGACGCAGGGCGAATGCTCGCACTGGTTGCAGAGCTTGGGCACGAAGAAGCTCTTGGCGACCTCCTGGGGATCGCGCAGGGGCGGGTAGCCGTCCTGGCCGCCGTTGGGAGAATCCACGCCGGTCTCGCCGTCGCGACGGACGGCGTAGCGCTCCACCCAGGTGCGGAAGTAGAAGGGCTCGCGGGGGACGTCGTTCTCGGTCTTGCACGCGCCCACGCAGCGCCCGCAGCCGATGCACTTGGTGGTGTCGATGGCATAGCCCCAGTAGGGCTTCTTCCTCTTCCAGGGCGGGTCGTGGAAGAATTTCTCCGCGGCGGCCAGCGGCGCGGCCAGGGCGCGGCCGGCCAGGGCCAGGGCCGTGGCCGCGGCGGTCTTGAGGAACTGCCGGCGGCTCAGCATCTCCATCTCAGCGGGACGCTCTCATGGTTTCGGGTTGTGCGGATTGTGACACTGGCTGCAGGGCATGCCGGGATTGTGCTGCTCGAGGTCCTGCTGCGGGAACTTGGCCGGACGCGAGATGTCCTTGGCGTGGCATGAGCCGCAGAAGGCCCGCATCTGCGCCTCACCGGGCTTGGACGCCTGGGCCGCCTTGGGGTCCTGGGCGTGGGCCTCCAGCGCCCCATGGCAGCTCTCGCAATGCACCCCGCGATGGCCTCCGCCCGCCTTCGCTTTGGCCTGCTCGGCGTGGCAGCGCAGGCAGGCCGGTTCTCCCGCGTAGCGCAGGGGTAAAGATCCCATCTCCGTCGCGGCCGCGGCGCGGTAATGGCCGTACTTGCCAAAGGTCTCGGGGACGAGGAAATGGCGCGCGATGAGGAAGGCGGATATCACCAGGACGAAGACCCCGGCGACGCGCACGAGATGCTCGACGTCTCTCATGGGGTGCGGAAAATCATACCATAACGCACGAGCATCAAGACTTTGACGCGCATCATCGGTCCAGGATGATGTCGGTCACCATTTTCGGCCGACCGCGGACATGCAACAGTCCTTTTTTGCTAGGATTTTTCAGGATGACGATTCGTTGCTCCGTCCGATAAAATGGGATACAAGAGGACGATAGCTCCAGTCCTGGAATGTCCTTTCCAGCCGGGTGAGCACTGCCGCTCCTGCGACTGCAAAAGACGCTGCTTCTTCAATTTCCTCTCGCCGGGATCCCTGAAGCGCTTCCGCCTCGAGCGCCGGATGCGCCGCTACAAGGCCCATCAGTTCATCTTCCAGGAGGGCGAGCAGCCCCAAGGCATCTTCATCCTCTGCGTCGGCGACGTCAAGATGACCAAGACCGACGACCGCGGCCGCGAGTTGACGCTGATGTATCTCTCCTGCGGGGACTTGGTGGGCGAGATCCCCTTCCTGGGCGGGGAGCCCTACTGCGCCTCGGCCGAGACCTTGCGGGAGTCCGTGCTCTGCTTCCTGCCCCGCGAATTGGTCGAACACTTCAGCGCCAATGAGCCGGAGTTCTCCCGCCGGCTCGTGCGCCGGGTCAGCCGATTCGTGTGCAAGACCATGGACCGGGCCTTCGGCTTCGCCTTCCGGGGGGCCGACTCCCGGCTGGCGAGCTTCCTCCTATCGCTCAAGACGCCGCCCGCGGATGCGGTCGCGTTGCCCTGCCACGGGAAATATGACTACAGCCGCCGCGAGATCGCCCAGAACCTGGGGCTCTCCCCGGAGACCGTGATCCGGGCTCTGTCCTCCTTCCAGAGCCGCGGCCTCATTCGCATCAGCGGCAAGAGCATCGAGGTCCGCGATCGGCCCGGCCTCGAGACCGTCGCCGCGGAGCATTGAGCCGTCCTCCCAAGGCCTGACCTGAGTCATACTTTCCAGGTGCCCCCCATCATTGCCGGTCTTTCCAATGCGCGTTATAATATTTTTCTGCGGGACATGATAGAATCCCTGCGCCCATGAGCAGCTTGGTCTCCAAGGCGGCTGTCGTCCTGCTGTTCTGGTCCGGGTCTGCGTCCTGGACCTTCGCCCAAGAGGCTTGCCTCTCCTGTCACGCCAGCAAGGACATGCCCGCGGCCCCCCAGATGGCCGCGGCCAAGTTCCAGGGATCCGTGCATAAGGACCTCGGTTGCTCGGCCTGCCACGCCGGCAAGGACGCCTATCCCCACGATCCCAAAGCCGCCAAGGTCTCTTGCGACTCCTGCCATCAGAAGAGTGCCGACGCCATCCGCGCCTCGGACCACGGCCGGCTCCTGCTCAAGACCAAGCCCGGGGCCGCTCTCTGCGCCTCCTGCCATGGCCCGGCCCACGAGCTGCGTCCGGTCCAAGACCCGGCCTCTCCGGTCAACCACGCCAACATCCCGGGGACCTGCAACCAATGCCATCAGAAGCTCGACTTCCAGACCAAATTTGGGCTCGAACCGTTCGCCACCTACGCCCAGACCGTGCACGGCCGCGCCATCCTGGAGCGCAAGAACCCCAAGGCCGCGGTCTGCGTGGACTGCCACGGCGGCCACGACCTCGATTTCTCCCGCAACTCCCGCAGCCGGGCCTACAAGTTCAACATCCCCCAGACCTGCGGACGCTGCCATAGCGCGCAGTTGACAGCCTACTCGCGCTCCATCCACGCGGCCCGGGTCGCGGCCGGCGTGAGGGAAGCCCCGGTCTGCACGGACTGCCACGGAGAGCACAACATCACGGCGCATCTTGAGCCCGGCTCCATGGTCTACACCGGCTCCATCGTCAAGACCTGCAGCGCCTGCCATGGCTCGGAGCGCATCATCGCCAAGTTCGGCATGCCGCTCGACCCGGCCCGCACCTACATGGACAGCTATCACGGCGTGGCCTTCGTGGCCGGCAACCTGGCCTCGGCCAACTGCGCCTCCTGCCATCGCTACCACGACGTCCTGCCCTCCTCAGATCCCGGCTCATCCGTCAACACCAAGAACCTGCAGAAGACCTGCGGCGCCTGCCACCGCCGCGCCGGCGAGTTGGTGCACCTGGGCAAGGTCCATATGACCTTCTCCACCACGACGCGCGACATCCGCGAGACGGTGCTCCGGCTCGTGCGCCGGCTCTACATCTGGCTCATCCTGCTGACCATCGGCGGCATGCTCCTGCACAACTTCCTCAACCACAAGCGCAAGCTCCTGCTCGGCCTCGAGGACGGCCATGCCCCGAACGAGCTGCGCATGAGCCGCAACGAACGCATCCAGCATCTCGTGCTCATGATTTCTTTCATCGGCCTGGCCTACACCGGCTTCTGCCACACCTATCCCGAGTCCCGCTTCGCACATGTCGCCTTCGCGGGCGCCTCGGGAGCGTATTGGAGGGCCCTGCTGCACCGGGCCTTCGCCCTGGCCTTCATACTGCTGGCCGCCTACCACCTCTACTGGATCGCGGCCACCCGGGAAGGCCGCCGCGAGATCCGATCCATGTACCCCCGTTGGCGCGACCTCCTGGACTTCCTGCAGCTGCAGCGGTACAATCTTTTCCACCGCGGCGGTCCGCCCGAGTTCGACCGGTTCAACTACATCGAGAAGGCCGAATACTGGGCCCTGATCTGGGGCAGCGGCGTCATGATCGGGACCGGCTGCGTGGTGTGGTTCCGCGAGCTGTCCCTGCGGTTCCTGTCCAAATGGTTCATCGACCTGTGCCTGCTCATCCACTTCATGGAGGCCGTCCTGGCCTGCCTGGCCATCTTCGTCTGGCATTTCTACTGGACCGTCTTCGATCCCGAAGTCTACCCGATGAACTGGGCTTGGATCACCGGCAAGGTGCGGCCCGATATCCCCAAGCGCAAGCCCGGACCAAAAAAGGGCCAGCAGCCTCCTGGGCATGAGCGACATCAATAAGAAAAACCGCAGCGCCACGGGCGCCAAGTTCCTGGCCTCGCCGCGCTTGCTCTACTGGCTGCTGCCCGGCCTCATCCTCCTCAGCATGGCCGGGACCCTCATTCCTCAGGGTGAAGTGCCGTCCTGGTACGCCAACCGCTTCGGGAGTTGGGCGAGCCTGCTGACGGTCTGCCGGCTCGACGACATCTATCACTCGGGACTCTTCACCTTCCTGCTGGGACTGCTGGGCCTCAACTTGGCCCTGTGCACTTGGCAGCGCCAGATCCATGTACGGTTGCGGCCGGACGTGCTCCTGACCCACGTCGCCATCCTGGCGGTGCTGGCCGGCGGCATGGTAACCGGGATCGCGGGCCGGCGCGGCAGCCTGCCCCTCACCGTGGGCGAGACCAAGGACGCGGCCGAGGGCAAGCCGGGATTCGCGCTGCCGTTCTCCATCAAGCTCGAGGACTTTCGCATCGAGCACTACGGCTCCGGGCGGCATCGCCTGACCATCAGAGACCGGCGGGAAGGCTGGAGCGAGACGGCCGAGGTCCAGCCGGGCGTGGAGACGGCCCTGCACAACGGATTGGTCCGCGTCGCGGTGCTCGGCTATTATCCGGATTTCGTCATGGACCAGAACGGGCCGGCCACGCGTTCCCTGGAGCCGGCCAACCCGGCCCTGCGCCTGGAGATCAGAGATACGCAGGGCGCCGAGAAACAATGGGCCTTCGCCCGGTTCCCCGGCGTGCACATGGGCAAGACGAGCCGATACGAGTTGGCCTATGAATTGGCGGCCGGACAAGTCAAGCAGTTCCGCAGCGAAGTAGCCATCATCGAAGGCGGCTGGATCGCGGCGCGGCGGGCCATCGAGGTGAACAAGCCCTTGCGCTGGAAGGGCTACACTCTCTACCAGGCCGGCTATGACCCGGAGAATCCGGGCTACTCGAGCCTGTTGGTCAGCCGCGACCCCGGCGTGCCGGTGGTCTACGCGGGCTTCCTTCTGCTCACCGCCGGGCTGGTCTGGACGTTCCTGCGCAGCCTGAGGAGGCGCCCCTGACATGAACGCGACGACCCTCAACCTCTCCTTCGCCTGCTACCTGGCCGCCCTCATGGCCTACGCGGCGGCATTCCTGTTCGCTCGGCCGCTGCTGCGCAAGGGCGGTCACGCCGCGCTGGCCGCGGCTTGGCTGCTGCAGACGGCGTTCCTGGCGCAGCGCTGGCACGCCTCGGGGCACGCCCCGCTGGCCAACCAGTTCGAGTCCTTGGTCAGCATGTCCTGGGGCATCACCGGGCTCTGCGCGGCGTTCTGGCGCCTGGCTCCCGGAGGGTGGCTGGGTCCGGCGACCTCCGGCCTGAGCCTGGCCCTGCTGGCGGTCTGCGCCTTGCTGGACGCCTCGATCGCCCCTCTGGTTCCGGCCCTGCAGTCCAACTGGCTGCTCCTGCACGTGAGCGTCATCATGCTGGCCTACGCGGCTTTGGCCCTGTCTTTCCTGGCTTCCGCGGTCTATCTGACGGCCTACGGGGGCCGGACCACCCACCAGACGGCCGTGAGCCTGGACTTTTTCAACGAGCGCGCCATGGGGCTGGGCTACGTGCTGCTGACCGCGGGCATCGTGCTGGGCGCGGTCTGGGCCAACGAGGCCTGGGGCTCCTACTGGTCCTGGGACCCGAAGGAGACTTGGTCGCTGATCACCTGGCTGGTCTACACCGCCGCCATCCACCTGCGCCGGACGCATCGCTGGCAGGGCCGGCGCATGGCGTGGTTCTCCGTGGCAGGTTTCGCCGTGGTGCTCTTCACCTACTTCGGGGTCAACTATCTCATGAGCAGCATGCATTCCTACGCGGGGGCACGCTGATTTTTAGATTCCTTTAACTTTCATTTCCTATCTTTTTTAAACATGACGAGAATCATACTTTAATGGCGGCATGCGTCCTAGATTTAAAGAGTCCTCTCCTGTTAAACTCATAGAATCCTATATGGAGGATTTAAAGATGCGCAATCCCGGAAGGCAATTCCTGATTCTGGCCGCGGCATGCGCCCTTTCTCTGACGCGCGTCGCGCGCGCCGAGGAAGCGTCCGCCAAGGCGCCGGCCACGGATACAGGCACCATAGTGAACGCTCCGGCGACCGCCGCCCAAACACACGCCACAGAAACCGCCACCGAAGTCGGCGCCACGATCTGCGCGGGCTGCCACGCCAAAAAAGCCGAGGCCTTCAAAAAATCCTGGCACGGCCGAAAGATGCCCGCAGTGAAGAACGTCCCCTTTGAGAAATCCTGCGAGTCCTGCCATGGCCCGGGATCCTTGCACGCGGCCGCGGCTGGAGACAAGAACAACGCGGGCTACACGACGACCAAAATCTCGGCCGACAGCAACGAGCGCTGCCTCTCCTGCCACAACCAGCGGGCCATCATCAATTGGAAGGTGAGCACTCATAACCAGCAAGGCCTAGCCTGCGCCTCCTGCCACAAAATCCACGAGGCGGGCGAAAGCGCGCCGAAACCGAAGAGCGAGGTCTGCCTGGACTGCCACAAAAAGCAGCGCCAGCAGATCAACCTGCCCTTCCACCATCCCATCACCGAAGGGAAGATGAAATGCGCGGATTGTCATAACCCGCATGGCGGAGATTTCCGCAACCTGAAGGCCGAATCCGTCAACGAGACTTGCGCCAAATGCCACTCCGAGAAACTCGGGCCATTCTTGCAGGAACACCCACCCGTGGCCGAGGACTGCACCATCTGCCACACCCCGCACGGTTCGATTAACGACAAGCTGCTCAAGGAAAGTGAGCCTTTTCTCTGCCTGAGTTGCCACAAGCTGCCGCACACAGACAGCACCCTCAACAAGCCTGGCTTCAATAGTCCGACTGGCGCCATTATGAGTCATTCCCGCTGCACGAACTGTCACTTCAATATCCACGGCAACGATAACGGCAGTTGGTTTACGCAGTGAACTCCAGAGGAACGATGACGATGAAACGCACAATCATGACGACCCTGGGGCTGCTCTTTGTCGGGATCATCCTATCCAGCTCCGGCCGCGCGCAGGCGCAGGAAGAACCGGCTACGACCTCGGCCAGCGGAGACGCCCGGTTCGTGCACAGCACGGAGCAGGGGCCCAGCCAGGCCTTCAACCGCCGGTGGGACGGAAAGCGCTATGACATCGGGGAATTCGACCTAGACCTGCACACTAGTCTGGAAAAAGCTCTCCTCGACCTCGAACTGGGAGACCTGCGCAGCACCACCGAACGGGGCGCGCTCGACTTCTCCTGGGGCTCAGCCGTAACCCTCAAGGGAGACTTCGACCGGCTCGTACACCGCGAGGATTTCCTGTTCAACGGCCTGGTCATCAACGGCCAATGGCAGCCCAGCAATGCCGTCACGTTCAAGAACCCCGGAATCTCGAATGTCGTCAAACGTGACTTCCAGGAGGAGTCTCTGGACCTCTCCCTGCCAGACCACCCCGAATACCGGCTGTTCGGGGGGCAATGGCTGCAGCATCAATATGGCGACCGGGCGCTGACAATCAGCAATGCGGTATACAGCCAGGGCGTCGACAACTATACCCGGGAGATTAACGCTGGGGTTGACGCGGATATAACAGACAAGGGCCAGCTCTATTATGAATATGTGTTCCGCAAATTTGAGAACAACGCCCCCACTGTCGCCAGCAAGACCGGGTTCTGGCCGGCCAACGACATGACCGCCAACAAGATCGCGTTCCGATACAATCCCAGCCGCTCGCTTTCCCTCGCTGGGGGGGCCTTGGAGCGGCAGCGCTACAGCCAGTACAATGGCCTGACCCAGTACACCTACGCCGGGAATCTCTCCGCTGCGTACCGGCCGACAAAGGATATCTCATTCTCGGCCCGGCTCTACGACCGATCGGTGCAGAACAACCTCAAGACGGGGTATCCGGCTGCGCCCCCGTCCTCGCCGGGAACGGCGATCGATTTTCTCTTCCTGAAAGGGGACTTCGATGCTCGCTACACCGGTATCCATAACGCGATACTGGACGCGAGCTACAGACTTGAATCGACGCAGCGCAAGAACGCGGGCCAATGGGTGGAATTATTCAATGACCCAAAGAATATCGTCTACCAGGATGTGACCATCTCAGCCAACAACACCCAGTCCAATGCGGCCGCGGTACAGGATACCCGCCACAACTTCCAAGGCAGGATAACCCTGCAGTTGCCCAAGGATGTGGAACTGGAATTCGGAGAGAAGTACCTGATGGCCAACCGCGGAGCTTACGAAAACTCTCCAACCCTGAGCAATGAGCCCTGCGTCAACATCACCGTGCCGTTGCCCCAACGCCTGATTTGGACGGGGGACTTCACGGATTCCAGGAGCGAGAACCAGCGCTCCAACCTGACAAACTTCAAGAGCACAAAAGACACCTTCATGACCGGTCTGAACTGGAGCGAAGCCAAAGGCCGCGGCTCTGTCGGACTCTTCTACACCTTCGAGGAAGGAACGGATAGTATCAACGCATGGTTTGGCATGTCGAACACGGCCCGCGGGGGCAACAACGTGACCCCCCTTATCAATGAGCCGGCAGCTCCCTACAACTACAAGAACCACGTGTTCAGCGTGAGCGCTACGGCCAAGCCCGTCCAAAAGCTGAGCGTGACAGGCGACGCCTCATACACCGACTCCGAAGGAACCTTCCTGACCAGTCAGGTCTTCGATCCTTACTTCACGTCCGCCCCGGGCAGCACCTTCCAGTCCTTCAACCCCACGGACCTGCGCATCCTGCGCTACAGCGCCCGCGCAAACTACGAACTGGCCAAGTATGTCACGGTAAAAGTCGGCTTCCGCCAGAGCTCGTGGATTGATCGTATTGACAGCATCAACGACGGCCGCGACAGCGTTTACGACCTGGGCGTAAGCGCGAAATTCTAAACCCTGGAAATTGCTAAACTGACCCTATGCCCGGCGAGACCTTCGAGGACGTCCAAGCCAGCCGCCCGCTGACCTCCTGGACCGACCTCGTCCTGGTCGGCCTGAGCCATCGGGAAGCCGGGGTCGCGGTCCGGGAGCGCCTCGCCATCCCCGCCGAGTCCCTGCCGGAGTTCCTGGCCGATCTCCGCGGCCAAGGCCTCAGAGGCGTGACCGCGCTCTCCACCTGCAATCGCCTGGAGATCTACGCCAGCGCCGCCGACGCCGAAGCCGCGGGAGACCTCCTGCGCTCCACCTTCATCCGACGTTGCCCCGAGTGCGCCGGCCATCTCTTCACCCGGCGCGGCGCGGACGCGGTCCGGCATCTCTTCCGCGTGGCCGCGGGCCTCGATTCCATCGTGGTCGGCGAGCATCAGATCCTGGGCCAGGTCAAGACCTTCTACCAGCTGGCCCAGCAGTCCGGCTGCACGGACAAGCTCCTCAACAAGCTCTTCCAGGCCGCCATCGGCGCGGGCAAGCAGGTCCGCTCGCGCACCGGCATCGCCCAGGGCATCTGCAGCTGCGGCGGCGCGGCCGTGGCCATGGCCGAGAAGGTCCTGCCCGGCAGCGCCTCACTGCGCATCCTCCTGGTGGGCGCGGGGAAGATGGCGGAGACCGCGGCCCAGCACATGCTGGAGCGGCCGGGCGCCAAGCTCACCATCGCCAACCGCGACCTGGCCCGGGCGCAGGCTTTGGCCGCCCAGTACGGAGCGCGCGCCCTGAGCCTCGAGGACGGCATGTCCGCCATCGCCGAGACGGACGTCATCATCGCCTCCACCGCCTGCCCCCACTATATCGTCACCCAGGAACGGCTCGCCGCTCTGGCCGAGGCTCGCCAGGGCCGGCCCCTCGTCGTCATCGACCTGGGCGTGCCGCGCAACGTGGACCCCGCCGCGGCGGACATCCCGGGCGTGCACCTCTACAACGTCGACCACCTCGAGGCCGTCATCTCCGAGACCTTGGCCCGCCGCCGCGGCGAGCTCCAGGCCGCGGAGGACATCGTCGCCGCGCTGACCGGTGAATTTTGCGGAGCGCTCGCCCAGGAGCCCGCGCCCCGCCCGTTGACGCCGTGCCTGGAGTCACGCTAGCCGGTCAGACCGCACTTGGATTTTCGGACAGAAACTGACTTAACGGAGGGTCCAGTATGCGAAAAACATATTTTTATCTGGCGCTGGGCGCGGTGTTGGCCGCGGCCGGCCTCATCGGAAAATTGTCCTTGGCCGCTGACGCCCCGGCCCAAGCCGGGGAGGATAAGGACAAAGCGGCCGTGACGGCTCCGGCCGCCCCGTCAGCCGCTCCCAAGGCGCCGGAATTCATCAAGTTCGACAAGGTCGGCAAGATGCCGCCCGTCACCTTCCCCCACGCCAAGCATGGGAAGATGTTCCCCTGCAAGGACTGCCATGAGGGCAAGACGCCGCTCTTCGCGCAGAAGCTCAGCGAGACCGGCATGAAGATGGCGGACATGAAGGCCGGCAAGGGCTGCGGCTCCTGCCACGACGGCAAGAATGTCTTCGACAAGGACAAGAAGATCTTCGCGGCGACGAACTGCATGAAGTGCCACAAAGTCGCACCCAAGACGGATTCCGGGAAGTAGGGACCCCAAGGAGGCACGCCATGGAAAAGAAGAGCCTGCAATCCGTCCTGGCAAGGCATGAGTTCCTCAAAGGCCTGCCGACGCCGTATCTGGAGCTTCTGACCGGGTGCGCCAAGAACACCCGGACCGAGACGGGCAAGTTCCTGTTCCAGGCCGGGGAGAACGCGGACCGCTTCTACCTCATCCGTCAGGGCAAGGTGGCAGTCGAACTGTACGCTAAGCCGCATCGGCCGCTGACCATCCAGACTTTGGGCCCCGACGAGCTGCTGGGCTGGTCCTGGCTCATCCCCCCCTATCGCTGGCATCTGGCCGCCCGGGCCGTGGAGCCGGTGGTGGCCCTGTCCTTCGATGGAAAGTGCATCCGGGGCAAGTTCGACAAGGACCCCAAGCTGGGCTACGAGTTCTACCGCCGGTTCTCGCTCATCATGGCCCAGCGCCTGGAAGAGACCTTCCTGCAGATGCTCGGCATCTGCGGCTGAGGACACCCGTCGTTCTGCGCCGGCCGGGGTTCTTCAGACACTAGGCCCTTTGACCCACAAAGCCCTGGGCCCTCCGACCCTCGCCCAATAGGCCCAAAGGGCTACAATCATACACATCAACGGGGGCTTATCATCATGAAGAACTTGATACGTCGGGCGGGCCTCATGACGGCCGGAGCGGCTCTCGTGGTCTTTGCGCTGGCCGCGGCCGCGCGCGACGGGGCGGCTGCCCCCGTCAAAAAGGGCGCCTCGCCGGCCTTAGCGGCTTTGCTCGAATCCGCCCCCTCCGAGCAACGCGACCAGATCACCGGCCAGGCCGCCTCCGCTCCTTTAGCCGGCGTGCCGGTCGCGCCCATGGGCAAGCCCAACCAAGGCGGCGGGGACCTCAATTGCACCCCGTCGCCCCAAGTCGCTCCGGGGACGGGCTTTTCACCTCAGGTCAACGACCAGGCCCGCTTCACCGCGATCACCGACCTGCTCGACAGGATCTCCGCCTGCAAACCCCTGCCCTATGCCCATGACGGGATCGTCAACAGCAACAAAGAAGGCCACATGCCCGCCGAGCCTTCCGGCTACTACCTGGAATACACTCTGATGGTCCCCGGCCGCAAGACCGGCGACGGCCCGGTGGCCATCGACATCGGCGGCAAGACCTACATGACCGGCGATATGCTCAGCGCCAGAGGCCCGGAACGGATCATCATCGGCGGCCACCAGCACATCTACTACACGCCCGATCACTATCAGACCTTCATCGAGCTGGCCCTAGTCCGCTGATCCGCTGTTTTTAATACAATGAGGATCATGGCCTCCCGGCCGTGATTCTCATTTGAACATGGACGCCAAGGTCTTTCTGAGCGCCGCCCCACCGCACCTGGCCGACCTGGACGACAGAGATGCGGCCGCGCTCAAGCGGCAAGCGGCCGATTTGGGCTTCGCGGTATTCGAGCTTGACGGCGCGCGCATGCAGACCAAGGCCGAGCTGATGGACCACCTGGCCGCGGCCCTGAGCTTTCCCCACGATTTCGGCAGGAACTGGGACGCGGCCGTGGACTACCTCGGCGACCTGGCCGGCTTCCACGGCGGCACGAAGTTCCTCATCGTCGTCAAAGACCCGGCCAGCCAGGAACGCGCCGACCCCAAGCTTTACGCCGACTTCCGCGAGGTCTGCGGCCTCGCCTGCGAGAACGCCCGTCAGTGGAGCCGAGGGACGGTCACGCTGAAATTCGCCTTCGCGACGCCCTGACCTCAGCGCCGGGAACGGACCCGGCCGGCCAGGCCCCGGGCGAACTCTTCAGCTTGGGAAAGGTCCCGGCACACCTCATCGAGACGCACGGGCCGCGAGCCGTCGGGCTCCGAGTAGAAGACGCTGAAGTCGGCCTCTGCCCCGCGCAGTCTGGCCCGGGCCGCCAGAGGGACCGAGCAGCCGCCTCCCATCTCCTGGAGGAAGGCGCGCTCGAGCTCCACCTCAAGACGCGTCTGCCGGCAGTCGAGCCGCGCCAACATATCCACGACCTCGCGACGGTCCTGCCGGGCCTCCACGGCCAAAGCGCCCTGGCCGGGCGACGGCAACAGGAGCTCCTCGGGCAAGGCTTCGTGCGGGACATCAGCCAGTCCCAGCCGCACCAGCCCGGCCCGGGCCAGGACCAGGCCGTCGCAGAGCCCGTCCTTGAGCTTGCGCAAGCGGGTGTCCACGTTGCCGCGCATGGGCAGCATGACCAGACCCGGCTTGGCCGCGAGAAGCTGGACCCGCCGCCGCAGAGAGGATGTGCCGATCCGAGTCCCGGCTCCGGCGGCCTCCCAGCGCAGCCCGCCCCGGCCGATGAAGACGTCGCGCGGATCCTCGCGCCCGGGATAGGCGGCGATGGCCAGGCCGGGCAGAAGGTCCGCAGGCAGGTCCTTGGCGCTGTGGACGGCGAAATCGATGCGGCCTTCGGCCAGGGCTTCTTCTATCTCCTTGACGAAGAGTCCCTTGGTCCCTTGGGCCAGGGCGCTGGCTTCGGCCGGGCTCTGGATGGAGAACCGGTCGCCGCTGGTCTGGATGCGGACGGTCTCGACTTCCAGACCCGGATGCAGGCTCGAAAGGGCCGCCGCCGTCTGCCCGGATTGCGCCAAAGCCAAAGGCGAGCCGCGGGTGCCCATGCGGAGTCTCATGGCAGCCTCCTCATCTTGCTCCCAAGCCCTGGAGGACGCGCTGCGCCGCGAGCCGGGACTGCAGGACGCAGTCGTTGAGCGACACACCCCGGTAGGCGTTGCTGTTGAGATGCAGCCCCGGCAGGTCCGCCAGACGCCTGGAGACGCGCTCCAGGAGTTGGCCGTGCCCTTTGCGGTACTGCGGTATGCCCCGCTCGTGGAAGAAGACCCGCTCCAGGATCGGCTGGGCCGACACGCCCATGAGCTCCTTGAGCTCCCCCCGCACCAAGGCCAGCAGCTCATTCTCCGGCAGACACGCCAGATCCGGCTGGCGCGCCCCCCCCACCATCACGCGGATCAAAGCCTGGCCTTGCGGGGCCCGGCCCGAAAACACGCTCGAATCCCACAAAGCGCCCAGGACCCGCCTCCCCTCCAGCCTCGGCACCAAGAAGCCGAACCCCTCCAGCGGCCCGCCCAAAGCCCCGGCCTCATAACCCAAGGCCGCCACCGCCACGGGCGCGTAAGGGATGCCGGCCAGTTCGGCCGCCAGAGCCCCATCCAGGCCGCGCAGCAGCGCGCTGGCCGCATAAGCCGGCGCAGCCACAACCACCGCGTCGGCCTCGCACTCCGAGCGCGCCCCTGCGGTCTTCACCGCCAGCTGGAACTTCCAGTCCCGGAACCCCACGCTCTCGACCTCGGCGGCCAGATGCAATTCCCGGGAGAACCTCCCGGCCAGAACCTCCACCAGAGCCTGCACGCCCGTGTCGAAAGAGGTCAAGACGCCGCCCGGCCCGGCCGACATCTCAGCCTGAGCCCCGGCGCGGAGCCTCTCCCAGCGCAGGCGCAGCATGGCTTTGACCAGCCCGCCGTAGCGGGTCTCCAGCTCATGGATGCGGGGGAAGCAGGATGCCAAGGACAGCTCATCCGGGTTGCCGGCGAACACGCCCGCGGTCATAGGCTCGATGAGCCTCTCCAGCGCCTGGCTGCCCAGGCGCCGGCGCGCGAAGTCGGCCACGGTCTCATCCTCGCCGGACAGATGCGGCGCGATGAAAGGCTCGGCCAGGACCCGCAGCCGGCCCGGGACCGAAAGCAGACTCGAGCCCAGGAAAGCCCCCGGCGTCTCCGGTAGCCGGCGCATCCGGCCCCCGGAGAAGACGAAGCGCTTGCGGGCCAGGTCGGAGGAGCGCAGCAGCCGGCCCTCGAGACCCAGCTCGCGCGCCAGCTCCAAAGAGTAGGGCTTGTTGGTCAGAAAGCCGTTGGGCCCCCATTCCATGGTGAAGCCCCGCTCCCGAGCGGTGCGCATGGTCCCGCCGGGAGAGCCACACGCCTCGAAGATGACGAGCTCCGCCGATCGGCCCGCGGCTTGCAGACCTTGGCGCAGGGCATGGGCCGTGGCCAGACCCGATATCCCGCCGCCCACGATCGCGATCCTCTTCATGCGGCCGCCTCCGAGGAGAGTACCATATCCTTGAGCGCCGCGATGAAGGCCGGGGAATCGTTGAGCGCCGGGACGCGCAGGAAAGTCTTGATGCCCGCCTGCGCCGCGACCGCGCGCAGGGAGATGTCGAGGTCGTAGAGGGTCTCGGAGTTGTCGCTCACGAAGCTCAGCGGCACGACCACCAGCGCCTGGCAGCCGGCCTGGCCCAGGCGGAGGGCTTCCGCCGCCGTCTCCGGTCCCAGCCAGCGGCCGCGGCCGGTCCGGCTCTGGAAGGCCAAGGAACTCGGCGTGTCCGGGAAGAGCCGGCGCAACGCCTCGGCCGTGAGCTCGATCTCCTTCAAGTAGGGGTCCCCGGCGTCTATGAAGGACTGGGGCACGCCGTGCGCGCTGAGCAGCAGATGCGCTTTCTGGCCCGGGACCCGGGCCAAGGACCGGGCGACCTGGTCCGCCAGAGCCGCGAGATAACCGGGGTGCTGCGGCCAGGAGCGGAGCTCCTTGACCGGGATGCAGGCCTCGGCCTCCTGCAGGCTGCGGTGCAGGTCGTGGAGGCTCGAGCCCGTGGTGGCGCGGCAGTACTGCGGGTAGAGCGGCAGGGCCACGGCCCGGTCCACGCCGTCGGCCAGCATCCGGGCCACGACGTCACGGGCCGAGGGCTGGCCGTAGCGCATGGCCGCGTAGACGCGGAAATCTCCCGCGCCGTGCAGGGCTTGCTTGAGCTGCGCCTTCTGCTGGTAGGTCAGGCTCACCAAAGGCGAGCCGCTGCCGATGGCGCCGAGCTTGCGGCGCAGTCCGCTCTCCCGCCAACCGGAGACGACCAGCGCGAAGAGCGGCTGAAGAGCGGGGAACGGCAGGCGCACCAGGTCCGGGTCGGCCAAAAGCTGGCGCAGGAAAGGGCGGACCTGGTCGAGGGTCTCCGGCTCGCCCATGGTCAGGAGCACGACTCCGACGCGTGCCATGGCCTAGCCCTTGCGCCCGAGCCGGTGTACGGCCTCGACCAAGGCCCGGGCCGTCTCCGGATCGGTCTTGGGAAGGATGCCGTGGCCCAGATTGAAGATGTGCCCGCCCGCTTTGCGGCCCTGCTTGAGGACCTCGGCCACGCCTGCCGCCACTTCCGGGATGGGCTTGAAGAGCGTCTCCGGGGCCAGGTTGCCTTGCAAGACGAACTCCGGCCCCACGATCTCAGCCGCCCGGTCTAGAGACACGCGCCAGTCTATGGAGAGCACGTCCACCGGCAGTTTTTTAAGCGCGGGCAAGAGCTTCTCGCAGTTCTCAGTGAAATGGATGACCGGCACGCCGCGGCCTCGGATAGCCTCGGCCACCCGGCAGGTGTAAGGCAGGACCTGGGCCTGATACTGGTCGGGCTCCAGCGTCCCGGCCCAGGTGTCGAAGAGCTGGATGGCTTGCACCCCAGCCGTGATCTGAGCTCCCACATAGGCGATGGTGGTATCCGTCAGCTTGTCCATCAACTCGGCGAAGGTCCTGGGGTCGTCCTTCATGAGCGAGCGCAGCCTGGCGAAATCCCGGGACTTGCCCCCCTCCACGATGTAGCTCGCCAACGTGAAAGGCAGGCCGGAGAAGCCGATGAGCGGGACCAGCCCCGCCAGCTCCCGCCGCAGGACGCGGATGGCGTCAAGCACGAAACCAAGGTCTCTCTGCGGGTCCGGCACGCGCAGAGCCTCGACGGCCGACCGGTCCCGCACGCCCTGGCCCAGGATAGGCCCCTGGCCTTCGTGGAACTCCAGGGGCACGCCCATCGCCTCCACCGGAATCAGGATGTCCGAGAAGAGGATGGCGGCGTCTACGCCCAGACGCGCCACCGGCTGCAGCGTCACCTGCGCGGCCAGCTCCGGCGTCTTGCACACCTCCAGGAAGGCATGCTTGCGGCGCACCTCCATGTACTCAGGCAGGTAGCGGCCCGCCTGGCGCATTATCCAGACTGGAGTCGTGTCCACCACTTCTTTGCGGCAGGCCCTCAGGAACCGGTCATTCATCGCCGTCGGCCCCCACGCCCCTCATGCGCAGCGGCACATAGCTGCACATGGGATCTTCCGCCAGATGGTCTCCGGACAGCAGCTCCGCCCGGGCCCGGCAGCCCCCGCAGACCTTCAGGTACTCGCAGCTCCCGCAGCGGCCCTTGTAGCCCTTGAAGTCGCGCAGCGATCGGAACAGCTCCGAGCCGAACCAGATGTCCTTGAAGGACTTCTCCTTGACGTTGCCGGCGCGGACCGGGAAATACGAGCACGGCTGGACATTGCCCAGATGGTCGATGAAGGCGATGCTCTGCGCGCAGACGCAGCCCTTGGCCCCGCCCGTCGAGAAAGTCAAGGAACGCCGCTGGTAGCCGACGTCTCCGGCCTTGGCCTTCTGCGCGATGAGCCGGTAGTAATGCGGAGCGCAGGTCGGCCGCATCAGCATCCCGGTCTCATCCTTCTCGGCCTGGTAATGCCACTCCAGGATCCTCTCGTAATCCGACGGGCTGACGAGCTCGGCGAGGATGTCCCGGCCCCGGCCCGCGGGCACCACCATGAACAGATACCAGGCCTTGGCGCCGATGGCTTTGGCCAAGCGGTAGACGGCCGGGATGTCGGCCTGATTGCGCTTGGTGAAGGAGGAATTGACGAGGAACTCGACGCCGGCGCGTCGGAAAGCCTCGGCCGCCTTCATGGTGCCGGCGAAGGCCCCCGGCTGGCGGCGGAAATCGTCGTGCACCTCGGCCGTGGCCCCGTCCAAGGACAAGGACACGATGCGGATGCCGCTGTCCTTGATGCGACCGCAGACCTCGTCGGTGACCAGCGTCCCGTTGGTGGCCAGAGCCATCTTGAGGCCCTGGTCCGTGCCATAGCGCGCCAGCTCGAAGAGGTCCGGCCGCAGCAGCGGCTCTCCGCCGGAGAGCACCAGGACCGGCTTGCAGAAAGAGGCGATGTCCCGGATGAACGCCTGGGCCTCGACTGGCGTGAAATCGGCGTCCGCGGTTTGAGCCCCGGCCCGAGCACGGCAGTGCACGCAGTCCAGGTTGCAACGGCCCGTCACCTCCCAGGCCAGCCATTTCGGGAGGGACCGCTCCTGCGTGTCCATAATGAGATTATAGCCAATCCTTCCCGCCTAAGGTCGAGGCCAGAGCGGTCAGCCCTCTCTGGGCCCTTCGGCCCAGCCCCAAGTAGGACCTTGGGCTCTTTCTTTTGTGGGCCTTTTAGTCCATAATAATTCAGCCTTATGCTGGCCTCCGTTCCCATATACTTGGCGTCGCTGTTCTGCGCGGCGCCGCTTCATGCCCAATCCTCATCCCTGGCCGGGGCCAAGGCTTTAGTGGAAAATCTCAGCAGCGCAAGGAATGCGGACTCCATGAATGCCCAACTCAAGCGCTTCTATGACGGCAGCCCTCGCGGCAACCTACCGGTCCGGACCGACTCGAGCTATCAACGCCTCCAGCAGATGCGCTCCCTGCTGAGCCTCGGCACCCCGAAGTCCGACGGCGGGATGATCGGCCCCTTCGTCTTCAGGCCGGATAACGGCCGTTCCTACACCGCGCCCACCGCCGGCCTGGAAGGCTTCGTCTACGCCGAAGGCCAAGTGGAAGCCGCCAACGGCGCAGACTCCATCCGGCACCACCTCCAGGATTACGGCCGTTATCTCGACGACCTGCTCGCCCCCATCCCCTGGGCGGCGGACGCCCGCAAGCACGTCCGCAACCTCCTCTCCGGCCCCGGCTCGGACGCGGCCAAGTACGACCAGCTCATGGCCTTCATGCGGCAATACACCGAGACCTTGCGCGCGCAGGTCGCGGCCTCGGACAAGAGCCGATGGCTGCGCCAGGCCCGCATCTACGAGATCTTCCCCCGCGCCTATAATCTGGCGGGCAAGCGCGCGGCGCTGGGACGCACCCCCGGCGGCGGCAGACCTTTCTTCGCCGATTTCGGGACCCAGGACCTGCAGGACATCAAAGACCTGGGCTTCGACGCCGTCTGGGTCATGGGGATCTTCCCCATCGGCGAGCGCAACCGGTCCGGCACAGGCGGCGGCTCGCCCTACTCCATCAAGGACCACGAATCCCTGAACCCGGAGCTGGGCACGCCGGAGGATTTCCGCGGCTTCGTCGCGCGCGCCCATGAACTGGGGATGCGGGTGCTCATCGACTTCGTGCCCAACCACACGTCCATGGACTCCAAGCTCCTGACCAGCCATCCGGACTATTTCCTCCACAAAGACGCCGATCCCTCCCATCCGGACACCCCGGACGACGGCTACTTCGTCCAGGCCGACCCCGCCACGGGCCAAAAGCTGTGGATCCATCACGGCGGCTTCAACGTCTTCGGCAGCGTGTCCTTCTGGAACGACACCGCCCAAGTGGATTACTCCAACGAGAGCCTGCGCCGCGAGCTGGTGCGCATCGAGCGCTCCTGGGTGGAGCGCTTCGGCGTCGACGGCTTCCGAGTGGACATGGCCTACCTCGACTTGAACGCCAACTTCTCCCGGACCTGGGGCGTGTCCATGCCGCAGCGCGAGTTCATGGAAGAACTCATCACCTCCATCAAGGCGGCCTATCCCGCGACCGCCTTCATGGCCGAGAGCTACGACAACTGGGACGAGCTCTCGGCCTGCGGCTTCGATCTCATCTACGGCAAGAACAGCATGGACCGGCCGGGCGGCCACACGGGCTGGTACGACGCGGTGCAGAGCCGCAACCCGGGCTGGATCCGCGCCGCGGTGGAGCGCGTGGAGTACCTGCAGTGGCAGAAGGGCGGCTCGGACATGCTGGACTTCATCGGCAACCACGACGAGTCTTCTCCCGCGCGCGCCTTCGGGCCTTGGATGCGGGGGGCCTCTTTCCTGACCTTGCTGCTGCCGGGAGGGCAGCTCTTCTACGGCTCGCAGGAGATCGGCTTCGACGCGGGCGGGGGCCCGGGCGTGGAGCCCAAGTCCATCCCCTTCAACGTGCCGGTGCAGGTGGATTGGAAAGGCGCGGACCCGGCGGTGTCGCAATTCTACCAGGACGCCTTCCGCGCGGCCATCGCGGTGCGCGCGCACCTGGCCAATGCCTCGCTCAAGGCCCTGCACCCTCAGGGAGACCCGGCCTGGGTGGGCTATGCGCTGGTCGCCGCGGGCGAGAAAAAGCCCGGGGCGCTGGTGCTGGCCAACCCGACGGCCCAGAGCGTGGCCGTGGACTTCCGCGACTCGCAGCTCGGCACCGGCTGGGTTGGGACCTTGCCCGCTTACGGCTACACCTTGGTCCAGCCTTCGGGCCGATAGTCTGGCCGCGCCGGAATCAGTCCTCGCCCTGGACGCCGCAGACCGCCGTCCCGCAGAACAGGATGAGAAGGGGATAGCACGGCCCGAAATACAGAAGGTTCACGGCGGGCCACGACGTCGCGTCTATGAACGAGAAAAGCAGAAGGCGGGTCAGCACGGCGATCAGGAGAGCCGTGCTGATCGCCGGGAGCAAGCCCCAGTCCCTCAGAGACCGGCCATAGCAGACCAAAGCGAGCAAGAAGGCCGCGGGGATCAGGACCCGGTAAAGGTTCCCGAGCCAACGCAGCAGACCGAAAAGGCGCTCGACCCGCCGCGCATCATCGCCGGCCGCCATGTCCTGCTTTCGCGCCTGATTGACCATCACCTTGAGCCGTCCGAAACCGAATTCCCCGCCTCTCAAGAGCTCCGGGGCCGGGATGCTCGCCAAAGTCCCTTGCCGGCCCTGCAGGACCAAGGCGCAGGATGCGTCCCAGCAGTCGCTGCAGAGGGTGAAGGTGATGTGCGTGTGCTTCCGGTCCAGAGGGCCGAACGCCTGCTGGAGTGTGATATAAGGCGTCCGCTCCCCGGAGACGAACGCCGCATGGCCGTCGACCGGCGCGTCCATGACCACCTCGCCCTGCACCGTCCACCGGCCCTTCATGGGGAAAAGGCGGCCCCGGATGTGGCGTTGGAAAAGGCTGAAGTATCGCCCCTCGTCGCTGTAGCCGGGTCGGATGTCGAGCGTGGGCAGGCAGACCAAGGTATAGACGGCCCGTCCCAAGCTGAGAGCGGTCTGCGCCGCATATCGCGCCCGCCAAGGCGGAACCCAGCTCTCCCGCGGCGGCAGACAGCTCAAGCGCCCGTGCGCGCAAGCCGAGTTGACCTCATCGGCGATGCTCCGATAGCAGTCGCGCGCAACTCCGGCCGACGCATAGCAGCCCGCCTTGCCCGCCGCGTCGCGCAAGGCGAACCTGAACCAGCCGCCCCGCAGTTCTCCATCGCATGAGTCCATGCGCTCCATCTCACAGCCGCGCTGGGCCCAGGCCGGGTTGAAGAGCGGCAGCAGGCGCGCGAAAGCCGGGCTCTCCTGGGCCGCCTTCGCCAGGGCCTCCCGAGAGACCGGGACGTGACCTGCGTGCGGCTCAGGGAGCACGCGGGAAAGCGCGCCGTAAGCCGCGCGATACTCCCTCTGCTTGATGTCCACGATGTCCCAGAGGCCGTATTCCTTATGATTGAGCGCGCGGACGATTCCGACCCCCGCGAATGCGGTCCCGGCCACGACCCCGGCCAGGAGGACCGTTCTGGCCAGAGAGGCTTTGCTCTTAACGCCATGGGCTAAAGCCGCCACGGCCAAAAACGCCAACGCCGGGACCAGTTCCAGGCCTTCCTCGCGGGTCATCCAGCAGGCGGCCAGAACGGCGCCCAGCGCGCCGGCCCACAGCCAAGGACGCGCTCCAGGCTGCCTGTGGGATGCCAGCGCCCAAGCCGCCAAAGCCATGGCCAGAGCCGTGAGCGGCGCATAGAGCCCCTCCCTGACCACGCGCAGGTTCTCCAGGTTATAGGCTAGGGGCTCGAAGAGAAACGCGACGAAAAGAGGCAGCAGCAGCCAGGCCCGCCGGACCTGCGGCCTCAACACGGCCACAAAGAGCCAGCCGGCCAGAACGTGGACCAGCGACTGGCTCAGCGCCAGCGGCATCTTGAGCCGGGAAGCGGCCGCGATCCAGAGGGAGAAGAACGGGCCCTTGGAGAGGGTGAGCTCGTCGTAATGACCCAGCCAGCGTCCCTGCAGGATGTTGTCCGCCAGCCTCACGAAAAGGGCATCGTCATAGACGGCGCCGGAGGCGGCCACCAGCGGGACCAGGCTCTTCAGCCACAGGTAAAGGCCGGTCGCGGCAGCCATGGCCAGCCACAACGGGTCGACTCTCGGCCTGCGCATCAGAGGTCTAAGATCATGGGCGTCACGGGGATTCCACGGGGAAGAAAAAGCCCGCTTGGCGGATCACCAAGCGGGCCTTTTCCAGCTTCCGACATTATTGGCCCTGCGTTGGGGCCGGTGCGGGCGCCGGAGCCGGATGCTTCTCGTTGTAGATCTGCCGGCTGACCTTGTTCTCCTGCCGGTTCAAGGTCCGCTGCTCCTGCTTCGTGACGTGTCCGCCGTTCTGCGCGGCCATATCCCGCTCTTCCTGGCGGATCTGGCGGTCTTCCTTGTGCATCTGCTGCGCCTGCTGCTGGGTCAGCTTGCCGCTCTTGACCCCTTGGTTGATCCTCCTGTTCTGATTCTTCAGCCGCTTGTTCACTTCGGTACGGCGCGGATGACCCTTCTGCCATTGGGTGGCGGCCTGCGCGCCGGACGCCAACAGCACCAACCCCAGCAACGCAGCCATCAAGCCTTTCACGCGATTCGTCATAGAACTGCCTCCTCCCTATCAGGGGACCCACATCGAAAGCCTTTGTGACATTCTACATCAATATTACGATTCGAACCGCTAAAAGCTCGCCCCTGCGGCGTCTGAAATTTTGTATGGTGTGCGAGAAACCATGGCGCTCGCGATAGGACTCATGTCTGGGACCTCCGCCGACGGAGTGACCGCGGCCTTGGTGGACATCCGGGGCCGGCGCCTCAAGGTCCTGCGCTGCCAGACCTACCCCTATGCCCCGGCTCTGCGCCGCCGCGTGCTCGGAGCTCCCGGCCTGAGCGCGTCCGAACTCTCGCGCCTCAATTTCGAGCTGGGCGGAGCTTTCGGCCAGGCCGCTAGACGCATCGGTCGCGGGCGCCAGGCAGCGGTCATCGGCTCGCACGGCCAGACCGTGTGGCACGGCCCGGACGCCTCCCCCCCCAACACCTTGCAGCTCGCCGAGCCCTGCGTCATCGCCGAGCGCGCGCAGACCCCCGTGGCCGCGGATTTCCGCACCCGGGACATGGCCGCGGGCGGCGAGGGCGCGCCTTTGGTACCCGCCTTCGACGAGTTCCTCTTCGCTTCCGGCCCCTTGCGCTGCCTGCAGAACATCGGAGGCATCGGCAACGTCTCGGTCGCAGGCCTGGGCCGCCTCTGGACCGCTTTCGACACAGGCCCTGGCAACAGCCTCATGGACGAGGCCGCGCGCCAGGCCACGGCCGGCCGACTGCACATGGACAAGGACGGACGGCTCGCCCGGCGCGGCCGGCCGGACGAGCGCCTGGTCGCGCGGCTCCTGGGCGACGCCTTCTTCAAGCGCCGGCCGCCCAAGTCTTTGGACAAAGGCTCTTTTGGCGCGGCGTTCCTGCGCCGCCATTTCCAGCGCGTCACGCCGGCCCGGCTGCCCGACGTCCTGGCCACCCTCAACCTCTTCACGGCCCGTTCCATAGCCGAGTCCTACCGCCGGTTCATCCTCCCCCGCCACAGCGTCCGGGAGGTGGTGGTCAGCGGCGGCGGCGCGCTCAACCCGGTGCTCATGGAGCACCTCGCCCGCCTCCTGGCGCCGGTCCCGGTCTTGACCTCAGAGCGCTTCGGCCTGCCGGTCATGGCCAAGGAGGCCGTGGCTTTCGCTTGGCTCGGCCTGCGCGCGCTGCAGGGCCGGAGCAACAACTGCCCGCAAGCCACGGGAGCGCGAGGCCGGAGGATCCTCGGCAAGCTGGTGCCCGCATGAGACTCCCGAGACGCATCCTCCAGAAGATGAAGGACCATACTCCTTTCTATCAGGCCGTCTGGAAGGCCTGCGCCGAGATCCCCAAGGGGCAGGTGCGCACCTACGGCTGGATCGCGCGCCGCATCGGCAAGCCCAAAGCCGCGCGCGCCGTGGGGCAGGCTTTAGGCCGCAATCCCTTCGCGCCGACCGTCCCCTGCCACCGCGTCGTGGGCGCCGACGGCAATCTCACCGGATTCTCCGCGCCGGGCGGCGTGGCGGCCAAGCGCCGCCTGCTGATCAAAGAGGGAGCTTTGCCTGCCGTAAGGAAATCCGTCCGGCAGGCACCTACGGAGCTTCCAATACCGCAGGTGCGCAAGGGAACAAAATGACCCCCTCGCTCGTATATATAGTGGGCTGGGGATCGCGCCGAGGCTGCCCACAGGACTCCTAGCAGCGCCATCGGCTCATCCCCAGCCTCATTTTTTTGCCCCGCCGGGACCTAAGCCCCTTATCCTATTCCCGCCTAGGCCGATTGCCTGCCCTGCCAGGGCCCATTCGCCCCACTCGCTTGCGGCCGCAGGGTGATAAGATACAGTCACATCACGACTTCATACGCAAGGGAGATTCCTATGAAGGGCTTAATCCAACGCGTCGCCGCCTCCACTCTGGCCTTGCTCATCGCCTGCCCCGCGCCGAGCCTCTGGGCCGCCAATGCCGTCAACCCCGCGATGACGCGCACCGGCCCCTCCGGCGTGGCCATGCCCGTGGTCTCTCTTCCCAACCAGGCCATCTCAGGCATGAACCCGGGATCGGCGAACTCCCTGGCCGCGCCTTCCCTCAAAGGCTCCTTGAGCGTGGTGCCGCAGGTCTCTCCCAGCGCCATGCTGATCTCCCCTGTAGCCGCGCCGACTTTCGGGCAGACGGTCTCCCCCGTCAACGTCGCGCCGCTGGCGCAGGTGTTGCCGCAAGCCCTTCCCGCCGCGGCGCAGGCCAAGACGGCCGCAGCCGCCTCCGAGCCGAGCCCCGCCGGCACCGCCCAGAAGGTCGGCGGGATGACGAACGAAGTCATGACCTTCATGGAAAACGCCGGCCCCGTATCTCAGGCCTCCGCCGAAAGCGCCCAGGGTTTGGGAACGAAGGTCTTCAAGTCCCTGCTGGGCGGCCCGGCTGACGACGGCGCCTCGGCTCTCGCCCCCGAGACGCAGGAAGCCCCGGCCTCGCCGGCCTCGTCTCTCAAGCAGCAGAAGATGCTGCACACCCTCTATCAGGTGGCCTCCGTCTTCGCCGAGCAGTACGCGCCCATCGAATGGAAGAAGGAGCAGTTCAAGCTCGACCTCCGGCGCGAGTACGAGAAGGCCAAGGCGGCCATCCTCGCCGATCCGGACCTCTCGACGCGCAAGTTCCAGGACCTCCTCGCGGCCTTGGTGTCCTCGATGCGCGACTATCACGTGAGCATCTCCTTCAACTCCACGGAGCGCGCGCGCCTGCCGTTCTTGGTGACCGGGGCCGAAGGCAAGTATTTCCTGGCCTATATCGACCGCGAGCAGCTCCCTGAAGCGAATTTCCCCTTCCAGGTGGGCGACGAGGTCGTGAACTTCGACGGCAAGCCCACGGGCGAGGCGGTCCAGGAGCTCGCGGCAAAGCTCGGCGGCAACACGCCCGGCACCGACCTGCGGCTGGCCGAACTCTTCCTGACCAACCGCCGCCGCAGCCGAGGCGACCAGGTCCCGCAGGGCGACGTCATCTTCACGATCCGCACCCAGGACGGCAAGCTGGTCAGGGCCAAGATGGCCTGGGACTATGTCCCGGAGCTGATCGCGCAGGACGTGCCGGTGCGCGACGCGGGCCTGCTCACGGCCGAGCAGCCCGCCGCAGTGGCGCCGGAATCCGGGATCGACGACGCGATCGGCGCGCCGCAGGTCAGCGCCAGCAGCCTCAAGAGCCTGCTCAGCCGCGCCGTGGCCAACGCCATCCACCCGCTGGCGAAGATATTCGCCGCGATGCGCGAGGAAGCGGTGGACAACCCGTTCATGATCGGGGCCAAGCAGAGCTTCGTGCCCAGCCTGGGCAAGGTGCTCTGGCAGGCCGGCAAGGACGACCCCTATCACGCCTACATCTTCGAGACCAAGGACGGCCGCAAGGCGGGCTTCATCCGCATCCCGAGCTACGAGGGCGGGGCGAAGGAAGCCAAGCGCTTCGGCGAGATCATGGCCAAGTACCAGAAGGAGACCGACGCCCTGGTCATCGACCAGGTCAACAACCCGGGCGGCGACGTCTTCTACATGTACGCCCTGCTCTCGCACCTGACGGACAAGCCGCTCAAGACGCCCCACCACCACCTGATCATCGGGGAGAGCAACGCCCAGGAAGCGGCGGACCTTCTGCTGCAGGTGATGCAGCACTCCAACGCCCGGCGCGCCGCCCCGAAAGCCGAAGCCGAAGGAGACGACGAGGAGCAGACGGCTTCCGGTTATCCCGTCACCCAGAAGTTCCTGCAGCTCTTCGTGCGCTTCTCCCAGTTCATCCTCAAGCAGTTCGGCGCTGGGAAGCGTTTCACGGACCTGACCTACATCAACGGGGTCGACGACATCGACCCGGCGCCGAAGGCGGCGGAGCGCTACACCAAGCCCATCCTGCTGTTGACCAACGAGCTCGACTTCTCGGGCGGGGACTTCTTCCCGGCCATCATGCAGGACAACAAACGCGTGACCCAGATGGGGGTGCGCACCTCGGGCGCGGGCGGGATGGTCAGGCCCTTCGACCTGCCCAATCAGTTCGGCATCGCCGACCTCAACGCGACCTGGAGCATCGCCCAGCGGGCCAACGGCCAGCCCATCGAGAACCTGGGCGTGACGCCGGACATCCCGTACAACTTGACCCAGAAGGACCTGCAGACGGGCTTCGCGGAGTACCGCCTGGCCATCATCAAGGCCGTGCAGAACCTGATGGGCGCCGCGCCCGCCTCCACCGTCACCCCGACTCCTGCGAAGGCTCCGGAGCCGGCCAAGAAGACGGCAAAACCGTCCAAGACCAAAAAGAAGTAACCGCTTCCTAACGCGCCGCGCAGGCCGCCCAGACAGCCCCCACGGTGTCTGGGCGGTGACTTTCGGCTCAGACTTGCGACAATCCCCACATCCCAATAGGTATAATCTCCCCATGGACACCGCTTCCCAAACGACACCCCAATCCATCCTCCCCGAAGGCTTCCCCCCCGCCGTACGCATCAGGGACCTCAAGAACCATATCGGCCAGGAGGTCAGCCTGCAAGGCTGGCTCTACAATATGCGCTCCAAGGGCAAGCTCGCCTTCCTGCAGGTGCGCGACGGCTCCGGCATCTGCCAATGCGTCGCTTTCCAGGGCGACCTCCCCCCCGAAGTCTTCGAGGCGGCCAAGTCCGCCACCCAGGAGACCGCCCTCGTCGTGCGCGGAGCGGTGCGCGGCGACGAACGCGCCCCGGGCGGAGTCGAGGTCGGGATCAAGGGCCTCAAGATCGTGCACCTGAGCCACGAGTACCCTATCGGCCCCAAGGAGCACGGCCCCGACTTCCTGCTCACCAACCGCCACCTCTGGCTGCGCTCGCGCAAGCAGGCCGCCATCGCCCGGGTGCGCGCCCAGGTCAAGCGCGCCATCAACGACTTCTTCGACAAAGACGGCTTCGTCCAGGTCGACGCCCCGATCTTCACTCCCAGCGCCTGCGAAGGCACCACCAACCTCTTCGAGCTCGACTACTTCGACGAAGGCAAGGCCTACCTCACCCAGTCCGGCCAGCTCTACATGGAAGCCGCGGCCATGGCGTTGGGCAAGGTCTACTGCTTCGGCCCCACCTTCCGCGCCGAGCGCTCCAAGACCCGGCGGCACTTGACCGAGTTCTGGATGGTCGAGCCCGAGGTCGCCTACTGCGACCTCAACGGCGTCATGGACCTCGCCGAGCGCTTCGTCTGCGCCGTCGTCCGCCACTGCCTGGAGCACTGCGCGGCCGACCTCAAGGAGCTCGAGCGCGACACCGCCAAGCTCGAAAAGGTCCTGACGCCCTTCCCCCGCGTGAGCTACGACGAGGCCGCGGCCATCCTCAAGCGCAAGGGCGTCGAGTTCACCTACGGCGACGACTTCGGCGCGCCCCAGGAAGTCGCGGTCGCCGAGGAGTACGACCGTCCCGTCATGGTCCACCGCTTCCCCGCCGACGTCAAAGCCTTCTACATGAAGCGCGACCCGGCCGACGACACGAAGGCCCTCTGCGTGGACGTGCTCGCCCCCGAAGGCTACGGCGAGATCATCGGCGGCGGCCAGCGCGCCGACGACCTGGCCTACCTCGAGGCCCAGATCGCCAAGCACAAGCTCCCGCAGTCCGCCTTCGAATGGTACCTCGACCTGCGCCGCTACGGCTCCGTGCCCCATGGCGGCTTCGGCCTGGGCGTCGAGCGCACCACGTCCTGGATCTGCGGCATCGAGCATATCCGCGAGACCATCGCCTTCCCGCGCATGCTCTACCGGATCTATCCCTAAAGGAGTCCCCGTGGCCCATCGCATACTCGTCGTGGAAGATGACGTCAACATCCAAGGCTTCGCCCAGACCGTGCTGGAGCGCGCGGGCTACGAGCCCAAGGTGGTGGGGACGGCCGCCGATGCCAAAAGCGCCTTCCGGAGCGCCAAGCCCGACCTGATGATCGTGGACATCGGCCTGCCCGACGGCAACGGCATGGACCTAGTCAAAGAGCTCGGCCTGGGGTCCGAGGGCGAGGTCCCCTTCCTCTTCTTGACCGCCTCGAGTGAGCTGCAGACCCGCCTGGAGTGCTTCCGTCTGGGCGCCGTGGACTACATCCCCAAGCCTTTCGCCGTGGAGGAACTCCTGGCCCGGGTCCAGGTGCACCTCAAGACCAAGCGCTCCCGCGACGTCCTCGCCCGGCGCAACTACGAGCTGGAGCTGCGCCACCGCGCCCGCCAGGACCTGACCGACATGATCGTCCACGACCTCAAAGCCCCCCTCGCCTCCATCAAGGGCACTCTCCAGCTCGCCGTCCAGCACGGACTCATCACCGAGCCCGCCTACCAGAACCTGCTCGTCTCGGCCGGGACGGCCGCGGAGTTCATGGTCCTCATGCTCAACGACCTCCTCGACATGGGCCGGGCCGAGGCGGCTTGCCTGCAGCCTGAGTTCGCCCCGGTCAACGTCGCGGCCTTGGCCGCCAAGCTCAAGACCCTCTTCCAGGGGCATTGCCGCGTCCGCAAGGTGGGACTCGAGATCGAGATCGCCCCGGACGCCGCGCTGGTGCGTTCCGACGCCGGGCTGCTGTTCCGCATCCTCGTCAACCTGGTCTCCAACGCTCTGAAGTTCTCGCTGCGGGACAGCGCCGTGAGCGTGAGCGCCTCGATCAAGGACGGATGCCAGCGCTTCACGGTCGCCGACAACGGCCCGGGCGTGCCTGACGCCGACAAAGACCGCATCTTCGACAAGTACGTGACCGATGCGGCGACCCGGGGAACAGGGATCGGCCTGGCCTTCTGCCGCGTGGCGGCCACGGCGCTCAAAGGCACCATCCGCGTGGAGGACCGCCCGGGGGGCGGCAGCATCTTCATCCTGGACCTCCCGGTCCCGGCCTCGTAACGACCTCTTGAGACAGCCTGCTCTCGGTGCCTTGCTCGATATCTCCCGCGGCTTCATGAATAGCCGCGTGCTGCTCACGGCCTACGAGCTGGACGTCTTCACGGCCCTCGGGCGAGGACCCCGGTCCGCCGCCCAGGTCGCACGCGCGGCCAAGGCGGACCCGCGGGCCACAGACAGGCTCTTGAGCGCGTTATGCTGCCTGGGGATTTTACGCAAGAAAGACGGTCGCTTTTGCAACACGCCGACAGCCGCGCGATTTTTGGTGCGGGGCAGGACGGACTACCTCGCCGGGCTGGGACACACCGTGCACCTTTGGGACACTTGGTCCACCTTGACCGGATCCGTGCGCCGGGGCCGCAGCGTCTTGAAAGCCCCCCCTTCCCGCCGAGGCCGGGACTTCTTCGTGCCTTTCATCGCGGCCATGCACGCGCGGGCCGTGCCTCAGGCCAAGGCGGTGGCCGGGGCCATCCCCTTGGCGAAAGTCTCCCGCGTGCTGGACGTGGGCGGCGGCTCGGGCGCCTATGCGCTGGCCTTCGCCCGGGCCAAGCCTGGCCTGCGCGCCACGGTCTTCGACCTGCCCCAGGTCGCGCCCCTGACGAGGGACTACATCAAGGAAGCGGGCCATGCCGATCGCGTCGACGTGCATGTAGGCGACTATTACCGGGACGCCTTTCCCCGGGGCAACGACCTGATATTCCTCTCCGCCATCATCCACAGCTGTTCGCCGGCCGAGGTCCAGAAGCTCTTCAAGAAATGCGCCCGGGCCCTGAACCCGGGCGGCCTCATCGTGGTCCAGGAGTTCATCGTGGATGAGGACCGCACGGCCCCGACCTTCAGCGTGTTCTTCGCGCTCAACATGCTGGTGGGCACGCCGGGCGGGGACGCCTATACTGAGTCCGAGATCCGTTCCTGGCTGAAGGCGGCCGGCTTCAGGGCGATCGAGCGCAAGGACACGCCCTTCGACACGACGCTGATGCTCGGCCGGCTCTAGGCCGGCTTGGGCGCGGTGCGCGGCTTGAGCTGGAGGGGCGCGGACTTGGCCAGGAGCTTGGCCTTCTCGGCCGCGGCCCGGCAGAGGTATTCCTGCACGCGGAACCGCTTCTTGGCGTCGCCCGCCACCTTCTTGTAGGAGCCGTCCGGCTGGAGCCGCCAGGCCTTCTCGTTGTCCCGGAAATAGAGCTTGAGCAGCTCGATGATCTCCTTCTTGTTCTCCTTGTCCTCCACCGGGAACATCAGCTCCACGCGCCGGTCCAGGTTGCGCGGCATCCAGTCCGCGCTGGAGAGATAGACCTCGTCCTCGCCGCGGTTACCGAAGTGGAAGACGCGGGCATGCTCCAGGAACATGTCCACGACGCTGATGACCTCGATGTTCTCGCTCAAGTCCTTGACGCCCGGCCGCAGGCGGCAGATGCCGCGCACGTTGAGTCGGATCTGCACGCCGGCCTTGGATGCAGCGTAGAGCGCCTCGATGAGCTCGGAGTCCACCAGTGAGTTCATCTTGGCCGTGATGAGCCCCGGCCGCGCCTTGGTCGAGGTCATGGCCTCGCGCGCGATCAGCCGCAGCAGGCGACGGCGCAAGCCGTAGGGCGCCACATCCACCTTGGCCCAGTCGGCGGGCTGCGAGTAACCCGTGATCATGTTGAAGAAAGCGGAGATGTCCGAGGCGAACTCCTCCCGCGAAGTGAACAGGCCCAGGTCGCAGTAAAGGCGCGCGGTCTTCTCGTTGTAATTCCCGGTGGCCAGATGCACATAGCGCCGGATGCCGTCCGGTTCGCGGCGCACCACTAGAACGGCCTTGGCGTGGGTCTTGAGCCCCGCCACGCCGTAGATGACGCTCGCGCCCGCGGCCTCCAGGCGCTTGGCCCATTCGATGTTGTTCTCCTCGTCGAAGCGGGCCTTGAGCTCGACGAGCACGGTCACGCGCTTGCCCGCCTCCGCCGCGGCCTCCAGGGAGTTTATGATCGAGGAATGCCGGCCCGCGCGATAGAGGGTCTGCTTGATGGCCAGGACGTCCGGGTCGGCGGCGGCCTCGCGCAGGAAGCGCGCCACGCAGTCGAAGCTCTCGTAGGGGTGGTGGACCAGGACGTCCTTCTCGCGCAGGAGCTTGAAGAGGTCGTCGGCCCGCTCGAACTCGTCCGCCGGCCTGGGTTCCCAGGAGGGACGCTTGAATTCCTTGAAGCCGGCTTGGAAGGCGAACTGCGAGATGCCCTTGAGGTCCAGCCAGTCCGCGTACTCGTAGACTTCGGCGGCGCCCAGGTCCAGGCGGTCGCGCAAAAAAGCGGTCATGGCCGACGGCGCCGAGATCTCAAGACGCACCACAGGGTTGCTGCGCCGGGCCTTGAGCGCCTCGGACATCAATTTCATGAAGTCTTCGTCGCGCTCCTCGTCCAGGGGCAGGACCGCGCCGCGCGTGGGGCGCATGAGGCCCGTGGCCGCGAGCTCGAAGCCTTTGAAGAGCGCGCCCGCGTGCATGCGCAGGACGTCCTCGATGAGCATGTAGCGGTAGCCCGTGCCCGCGGGCAGCGACACCAGGCGCGGCAAGTTCTGCGGGATCTCCACCAGAGCGTACTTGGCCGGGAACTTGCCTCTCGCCTCGGTCACGGCGGCCACCAAGTAGAGTCCCAGGCTGGTCAGAGTCGGGACCTCGCGCTCCGGCGCCAGCGCGATGGGCGTGAGTATGGGCAGCAGCTCCTTGGTGAAGAAGTGGTCGAGGTAGGCGGCCTGCCGCTCGTCCTGCAGGCCCGGCAGGACGCGCTTGATGTCCGCGGCTTCCAGCTCCGGCGCCATGGTCGCCGTGAAATATCGCCACTGCGTCGTCATGAGTTCCTGGGCCTTCTGCCGGATGGCCGCGCTCACCGGCGCGTCCGGATCCAGCCGCGGCAGGCGGTTCATGAAGAACTCGTCCATGTTGGAGCTGACGATCCCGACGAACTTGAGCCGCTCCAGCAGGGGATTGGCGGGATCCATGCCCTCGGCCAGGACCCGGCCCTGGAACTCGAGCAAAGAGAGCTCGCGGTCGAAGAAGTTCTCCTCCGGTGCGCTCACGCGGACCTCTGCTTGAGGGCCATGGAGGACCCGAATATCTCGACGAACATGTCGCCCTTGCCCTGCACGGCCTGGCGCTCCAGCGACACGTCCCCCGCCTCCGGCCCCACCCAGAGGGTATAGCTGTCCTGCGCCTTCTCCAGGGAGAAGTCCTGGACCTTCTGCTGGTGCGGGTTGTCCAGGGCGTCGGCCACGCGCAGGATGGCGGAGAGCTTCGAGACCACGGTGCGGTCGATCCGGGGCAGGGACATGTAGGCCGTGTGGGTGGGCTTGGGCAGAGACCGACGGTGGTAGCGCACCACGTTGGAGACGATGTCCTTGTCGGACTTGCGCAAGCCGAAGACCTCGGAGGCGTTGACCAGGTAGGCGGAGTGCTTGTGGTGGCTGGTCGGCGAGATGTAGATGCCGACGTCGTGCAGGACGGCCGCGGTCTCCAGCAGCATGCGCTCCCGGAGCCCCAGGCCATGCTCGGCCTTGAGCAGGTCGAAGAGCTTGACCGCCAGCGCCGCCACGTTGAGGGCGTGGGGCTCGTCGTATCGGTACTTGCGGCCCAGGCTGCGCGCGGAGCTGGTCACCTGCCGCGAGACGTCGCTGCGCTTGCCGCCCGAGGCCATCTGGGACATCTCCAGGAGCAGTCCGTCGCGGATGCTGACCATGGGCACGACGAGGCTCTCGACCTTGGTCTCAGCGAGGAAGCAGGTCGAGATCAGGATGGCGGGGTAGAGGGTCTCCGCGTCCGCGAACGGGATGGAGTATTTGGCCGCGAGTTCGTCGGGCGAGACCTTAGCCAAGGGCCTGGCGAAGTCCAGGAAGTCCTTGACCGAGAGCGTGGTGTGGTCCTGGTCCGTGGCGCCGCCGCCGGTGCCGGCCGGACGGACGTCCTTGCGGCCGGCGATCTGCCGGGCGGCCAGGCGCATGTCCGAGCCCATGGCGATGAACGTGTCCACCTGCCCCAGGTCGTACTCGCGCCGCGCGTCCTCGGCCATGGCGTGCACCGCGCGCTTGACCACGCGCTGCATGACCCCGGGCTCGCTGCGGCCCGGGACCAGGCGCTCGGGCAAGCGGATGGAGCCGATGGGCAGCGTCCGGGTCAGCGCCACCTTGCCCTTGATGAGCACGATGATCTCGGTCGCGCCGCAGCCCACCTCCATGATCAGGCAGTTCTTCTTCGGAATCTCGAGCCGATCTTCCAGGGCGCTCTCCACGGCCAGAAGGTCGAGTCGGTTCTCTTCCGTGCCTTCGATGACCTCCACGTCTATGCCCGCGACCAGGAAGGCTTTGTCCACAAAATTATCTCGATTGACCGCTTCGCGCACCGCCGAGGTGGCGATGGCGTGGAGCCTCTTGACGCCGTAGGTGTCGGCCACGGTCTTGAAGTTGCGCAGGATCTCGATGGTCTCCCGCATGACCGGGGCGGAGATGCGGCCCGCGGTGAACACGTCCTTGCCCAGACGCACGGGCTGCGAGAGGTTCTCGAGCTGCCGGATGGAGGCCTGCGGGCCGAACTCGGCTACGACCATGCGCACCGCGCCCGATCCGATGTCGATGACGGCGGCAGTCTGCTTGGCGGCCGTGGTCTCAGGCATCGCGCTGGTCCCTGACCCACTGGGCCGCGCCCATGACGATGGCCATGTCCCCGAGCTTGGCCGGGGCCACGGTCACGTGGCTCGCGATGTCCGGCATGGCGTGGCGGCGCATGGATTCCTCGGCCGCGGGCACGATGATCTCGCCCATGGCTTCCACCAGGCCGCCGCCGAGCACGATGCACTCGGGGTCGAGCGTATTGACGATGTTGGCCATGGCCAGGCCGACCAAAGCCGCCTTGCGCTTCACCAGGTCCTTGAGCTGACGGTCGCCGGCCGCCACGGCGCGCGCCAGCGCGCCGCTCTTGAGCTTGCGCACGTCCGCCCCCGCCTCGTTCATGAGGTGCGGCGCCCCGCCGCGCGCGGCCAAGGTCGCGGCCTCGCCCGCTAGGGCGAGCCGGCCGGCCAGGGCCTCAAGGCAGCCCCGGTTGCCGCAGCCGCAGGCGGGGCCCAGAGGGTCGACGAAGATGTGTCCGAGCTCACCGGCCGCGCCGGAGGAGCCCCGGTAGAGCTTGCCGTCGAGGATCAGGGCCCCGCCGACGCCCGTGCCCAGGAAGAATCCGGCCACGTGCGCGCAGCCGGCCGCGGCGCCGAACTGCTGCTCGCCGTAGAGGCCCATGTTGGCATCGTTCTCCACCGCGGCCGGGACCTTGAAGAGCCGCTCCAGCTTGCGCGCCAGGGGATAGTCCTTGATGAACGGGATGTTGGCCGAGGAGACGATGCGGTCGGTCCGGGTGTCGAGCACGCCCGGGCAGCCCGCGCCGACCGCGGCCAGCTGGGAAGGCTTGAGGCCGGCCTCTTCCAGAGCCTTGGCCACGGTGGCGGCGATGGTCGCGAAGAAGTCCCCTTCCCCCCCGGCCGGGTCGGTCTTGGCCTTGACCGCAGCCAGGACCTTGCGTCCCTTGAGCACGCCCACGAGCATCTTGGTCGCGCCCAGGTCGATGCCGACGATCGCCTTGTCTTTTTTGGCCATAAGGGTCCTATGATACCAATTTGGGAGGCGCGCCGATTTAATATACTCTGGCATCGGGAACCCAAGCGCCATGAGCCATGTCTTGAGCTTCGGCGATCGCGTCGGACCGGGCGGCTACACGCTCCACTCGCGCTTTTCCCAGGCCGCGAACTTCACCCGGGGCGGGCGTCTGGTCAGCGTGGTGGGCCCCGACGTCGGCGGCGGACCCATCAACATCGTGATGGAAGGCCTCGACTTCTCCAGCGTGAGCCGCCTGGAGATAAGCGAGGATTCCTTCATACTGGACGGCGCGGTCTTCCCCAAGTCCCCCCTCTTCGAGTCCCGGTTCCCGTCAAGCGGGGCCGCACTCGACCTGCGCCAGTGCCGGGACCTGCTCCTGCGCAAGGCCCATCCAAAGAGCTTGGCTTTCCTGTTAGATGAATCCCGCGGCCATGATTTTGCCTCCCGATTCGAAAAAACCCTGGCCCGGCATTTCCAATCCGCCGTGCAAGAGCTGCGGCGCGGAAACCTGGAAGCCGGCTCCCGCGCCGCGCGCGGAGCCGGCTTCGGACTGACGCCCAGCGGCGACGACCTGCTCTGCGGCTACATCTGGGGACTCCATGTCCGGCAGCGCATCAGCGGCGGGGATCTCTCCGCTGACATCGAGCGGGTCTACGGTTGCGCCCGTGGCGGCTCCAATCCCCTCTCCACGGCGTTTTTGGACTGCGCCCGGGAAGGCCGCTTCTTCCAACGCCTGCGCGACCTGCTCGCCGTCCTCGGCAGCGGCGAGCCGGAGCGGATCGAGCGCCGCCTGGACGGGCTTCTGGCCGTAGGCGAGACGTCCGGCGCGGACACCTGCGTGGGGCTACTTCTGGCCTTGGAAAAACATATGGAGGATTCTCTATGGTCGTGAAAGGGATGATCAAGACGGGCGCCTATTTCGACTCCGTGACCTTGATGATCGTGGGCCGGGAGCTCTCCGCCAAGCCGGGCATCGGCGACGCGGCCGTGGTCATGGGCACGGCCGAGAACCTGGCCATCCTCAAGTCCTCCGGACTCATGTGCCCCGAGGTCGCTCGAGCCGGCGATACGGACCTGCTCATCAGCGTGAAGACCGCCGACGAGAAGTCGGCCCTGGCCGCCTTGGCCGAGGCCGAGTCTCTGCTCAAGAGCGTGCGCAAACGCGCGAAGCCGGACGGCTCCTATGCTCCCAAAAGCCTGGAGAGCGCCCTGCAGGTCCTGCCGGGCGCCAACATGGCCGTGATCTCGGTGGCGGGCCGCTACGCGGGCGCGGTGGCCCTGGAGGCCCTGCAGAAGGGCCTGCACGTGATGCTGTTCTCGGACAACGTGCCGGTCGAGACCGAGGTCGCGCTCAAAACCTTCGCGCAGAGCCGGGGTCTTCTGGTCATGGGGCCGGACTGCGGCACGGCCATCATCAACGGCGTGCCGCTGGCGTTCGCCAATGCGGTGTCCCGCGGCGAGATCGGCATCGTGGCCGCGGCGGGCACGGGCCTGCAGGAGGTCTCCTCCATCATCTCCAACGAGGGCGGGGGCATCTCGCAGGCCATCGGCACGGGCGGCCGGGACGTGAAGAAGGACGTGGGCGGCATCATGTTCCTGGAGGGTCTGCGCGCCTTGGCCGAGGATGAGGCGACCCAGGTGATCGTCCTGATCTCGAAGCCGCCGCACGAGACGGTCCTCAAGAAGCTCGGCGCGGCCGTGAAAGCGGTCCGGAAACCGGTGGTGGCCATGTTCCTGGGCGCCGACGTCAAGGCCGTGGCCGGCTACGGGATGACCGCGGCCGCGACCTTGGAGGAAGCGGCGCTCTTGGCCGTGGCCTTGGCCAAGGGCCGGACGGCGGAATCGGTCCGGCACCGGCTCAAGGGCCATGAGGACGAGATCAACGAGAGGGCGGCCGAAGAGGCGGGACGCTTCGGGAAGGCTCAGAAGTATGTGCGGGGGCTTTTCAGCGGCGGGACCTTCTGCGGCGAGGCGCAGGTGATCTTCCGCAGCCTTCTGCGCGAGGTCTATTCCAACGCCCCGCTCGCGCCGTATCAGGCGCTCGCGGACGCCTGGAAGTCCCAGGGGCACACGGTGGTGGACCTGGGCGAGGACGCGTTCACGGTGGGCCGGCCGCATCCCATGATCGATTTCTCTCTGCGCAACCGGCGCATCCAGGACGAGGCCAAAGATCCCGAGACCGCCGTGATCCTGCTGGACGTGGTTCTGGGCTACGGCTCGAACCTGGACCCGGCCGGGGAGTTGGTGCCAGCCATCACCGCGGCGCGCCAGCTCGCCGCGGACGCGGGCCGGCACCTGGCCTTCGTCTGCTCGGTCACCGGGACGGAGAAGGACCCGCAGGTGCGCAGCCAAGTCGAGCAGCGGCTCAAGGACGCGGGCGCCCTAGTCCAGCCCACCAATGCGGCCGCGGCCAGGTTCGCGGGGCGCATCGCCCAGGAGCTGGACCAAGAGGCCAAGCCGCTCGTCTAGCGGGCGGCAGCGCGCTGGCACTGACAGCCATTAGGAGATGTGCCGGCTGTCATGTGTTAGGCCGACTCCAGCCCCGGCAACGGCGGAGCCTCAGCCTTCTTGGAGTCCAGCAGCCGCCGCAGGCAGTCCAACAAGGCCTCCGGGGAGAAGGGCTTCTCGATGAACACGGCCCCGTCGGAGTTCAGATCGCTGCTCAGGACTCCGCCGGGGTAGCCCGACATGTAGGCCACCTTGATCCCGGGCCGTGCGGCGCAGAGTTCCTTGACCAACTCCGTCCCGTGGCAGTCCGACAGGATCAGGTCGCAAAGCAATAGGTCCACGCGTTCCTTGAGGCGGCGGGAAAGCAGGCTGGCCTCCTTGCCGGTCTCCGCGGCGAAGACGCGGTAGCCCTTGTCCCGCAGGATCTTTTTGATCATGGAGCACAGGGGGGAGTTATCCTCCACCACCAGGATGACCTCATGACCCTCCCCGCCGGCCTTGCGGACCTCCCCGGGCAAGAGCGCCTTGACTCCGCCTTCGGCGCGGGGCAGGTAGACGCGGAAGACCGAGCCCTTACCCGAAGCGCTCTCGACCGTGATCCCTCCGTGATAGTCCCGGACGATGCTCTTGATGGTGGATAGCCCCAGGCCCGTGCCGCGGCCGATCTCCTTGGTGGTGAAGAACGGCTCGAAGAGCCGCGCCTGGACGCTCGCATCCATCCCCGTGCCCGTGTCGCCGACCTCCAGGCACACATACTGCCCCGGCGGCAGCGCCAGCCCGGCCGTCGGCCCGCCGCCGTTGTGCACGGCCAGGTTCCTCGTGGCGATGGTGAGCCGGCCGCCGTGAGGCATGGCGTCGCGGGCGTTGATCACGAGGTTCATGAGTACCTGCTCGAGCTGCCCGCAGTCCATCTTGACCGGCCATAGGGCCGGGTGCGCATGCAGGTCGAGCCTGATGTTGGCACCCAGGAGCCGCCGGAACATCTTGGCCATCTCCAGGATGACGGAATTGGGCTCCATGACCCGCGGCTGCACGACCTGCTTGCGGGTCACGGCCAGGACATGCCGGGTCAGAGACGCCGCCAGATCCGCGGCCTTGCGGATCTCCAGACCGAAGCCGCGCAGCGGACTGCCCGGCTCCAAGCCCTCCAGCAGGAAGTAGTTGTAGCCCACGATGGTGGTCAGCACGTTGTTGAAGTCGTGAGCCAGGCCCCCGGCGAGCAGGCCCACGGCTTGAAGCTTCTGGGCCTGCAGGAGCTGCCTTTCCGCCTCTTCGCGCGTGACGGTCTCGCGCTGCAGGCGTTCGGCGGCCTCCTGGTTGAAGAAGCGCAGCATGCTCCAGGTCGCCCAGGCCAAGGTGACCGCGCACAAGGCCCGGAAGACCTGGACCGGGATGGCGACGAGATCCAGGAACGCGGACTGGTTGATCACCGACGCCGGGAAGAAATCCGCCTTGGATACGACGAGGCCGCCGAGCAGGCCGTAGAGCCCGAGGGCCACGGCGTCGGCCAGGAGATAGCGCCGCAAGGGCAGAGTCCGGATCTCGGGATTCTCCGACAGGTAGAAGCCGATCCCGGCGGCGGCCAACAGCCCGCCGGGCAAGGCCAGGAGATACTTGGGCCAGACTGACGGCTCGTGTCCCGCCGACGCCATGAGCACGAGGCACGCCGCAGCCAGGCCGAAGGTGGACCATCTGCCCGCCAGCCATTTCCCGCGGCTGGACAGGGCGAAGAGACTGCGGCCGAACTCGTAAAGGAAGATGAACGAGACGGCCAGCAGATGCAGCCCGATGATCCGGATGGCGGCACCATCGCCCCGGATGATCCGCCACATGTCCACCCATTCATTGGCGCCGTGGATCAGCGCGAACGCCGCCAGCCAACCGAAGGTCTTGGCGATGCTGCGCCGGCTGATGTCCCGGCGCTGCGTGAAAATAAGCAACCCGGCCGCCACGAAAGCCAGACCGTAGAAGAAGAAGACGACGTCGAGATTATGAACCCAGAACTCCTTCATCGCGCCTTCCTGGGATGTCGACCAGCAGGCCAAAACGAGGCCCGCCTGCCGACCTGAGGGGGTTCATGGCAGGAAGGATCGAGGGACTCGGCGCGACGATCGAAGGTGGCCCCCCGCCACTTACTGAAGCATACCCCCGCGCGACTCAGGAATCAATGTCATTTCAGTCATTTACCGATTTTTTACCAAAGCCTCCGGCCAGCCGCCAAAGTGTTATAATCGGAACCGATGCCCATCAAGGACCTCTTCCAGAATGGACTCCAGGTCGTCAACATCGGCTTGGACTCCTTCAAGCAAGGCCTCGACTCCTGCCGCGCGCCGTCGGTGCAGGTGGACTGGCGGCCGCCGGTCGCCGTGGACGGCGCCGCCTGGCAGGCGGTGCGCGCCAAGGCCGACGCCATCGCCAAAGCCAACGCCAAAGCCGCGGCCAAGGTGCTCGCGGCCCAGCCGGTCCTCATCGGCCTCGAGAAGGCGCTCGACGTCATCCCCGGGATGAAGAAGAACCTCCTCCTGCACGCCGGGCCGCCCATCACTTGGGAGCGTATGTGCGGCCCCCTGCGCGGCGCGATCATGGGCGCGCTCGTCTACGAAGGCCTGGCCGAGAGCCCGGAGGAGGCGGCCCAGCTCGCCGCCTCCGGAGACATCGAGTTCTCCCCCTGTCATGAGCACTCCGCCGTCGGCCCCATGGCCGGCGTCGTGTCGGCCTCCATGCCCGTGTTCGTGCTCAAGAACGAGGAGCACGGGAACCTGGCTTACTGCACCATGAACGAAGGCTTGGGCAAAGTCCTGCGCTACGGCGCCTACGGCCCCGAAGTGGTCAAGAGGCTCAAGTGGATGGAGACCGTGCTTTATCCGGCGCTCAAGAAAGCCGTGGCCAAGCTCGGGAAGGTGGACCTCAAGAACATCATCGCCCAGGCCCTGCACATGGGCGACGAGGTGCACAACCGCAACCGCGCCGCGACCTCGCTGTTCTACCGCGCCGTCGCTCCCGCCATCGTGCGCACCGCGCCGGACCCGGAGACCGCGGCGCAGGTCCTCGAGTTCATCAACGGCAACGACCACTTCTTCCTCAACCTCTCCATGCCCGCCAGCAAGGTGTCCCTGGACGCCGCGCGGGACATCCCCGACAGCTCGCTGCTGGTGGCCATGGCGCGCAACGGCACCGACTTCGGCATCCAGCTCTCGGGCACGGCCGGAGAGTGGTTCACCGGTCCCGCTCCAGTCCCGGACGCCCTGTTCTTCGCCGGCTTCACAAAAAAAGACGCCAACCCGGACATCGGCGACTCCGCCATCACCGAGACCAACGGCCTGGGAGGCTTTGCCATCGCGGCCTCCCCGGCCATCGTGCAGTTCGTGGGCGGCAGCGCGGCCGACGCGGTCAACTTCACGCGCGCGATGTATGAGATCACCGAGGCCGAGAACACCGTCTATCAGATCCCGGCCCTGGACTTCCGCGGCAGCCCCACGGGCATCGACGCGGTCAAGGTCCTGGAGAAGGGCATCTTCCCGGTCATCGACACCGGGGTAGCCCACCGCGAAGCCGGCATCGGCCAGGTCGGCGCGGGCATACTCTCGGCCCCGCCGGAACCGTTCCAGAAGGCCCTCGTCGGCCTCGCCAAGAAACTCGGAGGAGCATCATGAAGACCAACGACTTCATCAACCTGATGGGCAAGGTCAAGATGTACGACCTCACCCAGCGCCTGAGCGTGCACACCCCACCCTGGCCCAGCTACATCCCCCTCTCCGTGCAGTACTTCAAGCGCATCGCGGGCGCCCACATGGGCCAGGGCGCCAACGGCCAAGTCATCACCACCTCCAACCACGTGGGCACGCACATGGACGGCGAGATCCACTTCGCCGCCAACGGCCGCTCCATCGGCCAGGTGCCCATGGCCGAATGGGTGGGGCCGGGCGCGGTGGTGGACCTCTCCAAGGAGATGGGCGACTACGACCTCTACGAGCCCGACCTCCTCAAGAGCAAGGTGGACATCAAGAAGGGCGACATCCTCATCATCAACACCGGCTACCACCGCTACGCCTGGGACCAGCCCCAGTCCGACGAACTGCGCTACTTCGTCAAGCACCCGGGACCGGGCCCGGGCTTCCATAAATGGTGCCTGGAGATGAAGTTCAAGTGGATCGGCGTCGACTGCGGCAGCGCGGACCATCCCATGAACACCATCATCCGCAACTGGCACCCCAAGGCCTTCGTGGAAGCGGAGAAGAAGCTCATGGCTGACTACGGCAAAGAATGGGATGAGATGTTCCCGCAGGAAGAGTACTACCAGGTCATGCACCTCAAGCTCTTCCCCAAGAAGATCGTGCACGCGGAGAACATCGGCGGCGACATCGAGAAGCTCTCCAACAAGCGCGCCTACATCGGATGCTTCCCCTTGCGCGGCATCGAGCTGGAGAGCTCCATGTGCCGCATCGTGGCTTGGATGCCGTAACGGAGGCCCCATGCCGATCGCGACCGACTTCGAGTACCACAAGCCCAAGGACCTGCTCGAGGCCACCAGCCTTCTGGCGCGCTACCAGGGCCGGGCCCAGCTCCTGGCCGGCGGCACCGACCTCATCGTCTGGCTCAAAGAAGGGATGAAGGCCCCGGAGGCGGTCATCGACGTCAAGGGCATCCCGGAGCTCTGGCGCCTCGACGTCAAGGACGACGCGCTCTCCATCGGGGCCCGCGTCACGTTCACGGAGCTCATCGAGTCCGACCTCGTCAAAGAGCGCTTCCCCGTGCTCTGGGAGGCCTCCCGCACGGTGGCGTCCTGCGGGGTGCGCAACCGCGCCACTCTCGCGGGCAACCTCTGCTCCGCGGTCCCGTCCCTCGACGGGGCCCCGGCGCTCCTGGTGCACGAGGCCTGCGTGCGCACGCGCGGCCCGGCCGAGGAACGCGAGATCCCGCTGTCGGAGTGGTTCACGGGCCCCAAGCGCACGGCCCTCCTGGCCGATGAACTCGTGACCGCGATCGAGCTGCCCCTGCCGAAAAAGAAGTCGGCCGGCTGCTACGTCAAGCTCGGCCGCTACAAAGGAGAGGACCTGGCCCAGGTGGGCCTGGCGGTCCTGGCCGAAGAGGGCAACGTCTGGAAGCTTGCGTTCTGCGCCGTGGGCCCGGTCGCCAAGCGCGCCGGCAGGATCGAGGCGCTGCTCGCCGGCAAGAAGCTCACGGAGCCCCTCATCGCCAAGGCCAAGGCCTTGGTCGCCAAGGAAATATCCCCCATCACGGACATCCGCGCCAGCTCGGAGTACCGCCTGCACATGGCCCAGGTCATGCTCGAGCGGGGACTCAAGGCCGCGGCCTCGCGGCTCGCCGGCAAAGGCCCGGCTTACGGAGTGAGCGTCCTATGACCAAGACCGCCATCCAGCTCAAGCTCAACGGCATCCCGCGCCGCGTGGACGTGGAGCCCAACGACGTGCTCATCGACGTGCTGCGCGACAAGCTCGGCGTCAAGAGCCCCAAGGTGGGCTGCGACCGCGGCGACTGCGGAACCTGCACGGTCTTCTTGAACGGCCGCACGGTGCGCTCCTGCCTCGTCCTGGCCATCGAGGCGGACGGCTGCGAGATCGTGACCTTGGAAGGGATCTCGAAGGACGGGCCGACCAAGCTCCAGAAGTCCTTCGTGGACCACAGCTCCTTCCAGTGCGGCTTCTGCGCCCCCGGCATGGTGCTCGCCGCCACCGAGCTCCTGCAGAACAACCCGCATCCGCACCGTGAAGAGATCCAGGAAGCCATCGCGGGCAACCTCTGCCGCTGCACGGGCTATTCGCCCATCATCGAGGCCATCGAAGCCGCTTCCAAGAAGTAAGCATGACGGTCAGCGCCTCCTTGCGCGAGATCGCCGGGATCAAGACTCACCTCCTCTCCGGCGGCCAGGGTGAGCCCCTCGTGTTCCTGCACGGCCTGGGCGCGTCCTCCTACTCCTGGCGGTATCTGCTGCCGGCCTTCGCCAAGACGCACAGCGTCTACGCCCCGGACTTCCCGGGCTACGGCCGCTCGGACAAGCCGCGGGACTTCGACTACACCTTCGGGGGCCTGGCGAGGTGGCTGCGCGCCTTCCTGAAGGAGCACCAGCTCGCCCGCCCGGTCCTAGTGGGAAATTCCATGGGCGGCGACGTCTCCCTGTTCCTGGCCCTGCAGGCCCCGGAGCTCGTTTCCCGCCTAGTCCTGATCGGCTCTCCCGTCTATCCGAACAACATCCCGCGGATCCTCTGGACCTTGCGGCGCCCCATACTCGGCCGGATCTTCGAGCGGCTCCTGGGCCGCTGGACCATCCGGCTCGTGGCGCCTACGGCCTTCTGGGACCGCTCCTGCATCACTGAGGAGGTCCTCGATGAATATTCCATGGCCCTGCGCACGCCCGAAGGACGCCATGCCGTGGCCGAGAGCATCCGGCGCTGCCTTTCCCCCGATGTGCCCGGCACGATCGCCCGCTACCCCGAGCTCGAGCCTCCGGTCCTCTTCATCCGGGGAGAGCACGACGGCGTCGTAGACGACGCCAGCGCCGAGGGGTTCTGCCGCACCGTACCGCACGGGAAGTTCCTGCGCCTGGCGGACTGCGGCCATGTCCCTCAGGAAGAGAAGCCGAAAGCCGTCATCTCGGCGATAGCCGAGTTCCTGGCGGCATAATATAGGGAACCGGCCAAATTTGGTATCCTCTGTCCGTCTTCCCAACGCTCCGCTCCCAGGAGAGCTCCATGCAAGAGTTCAAGCCCTACGTCGCCCATGACCAGGTCATCGACGAATTCACGCTGAAGGCCGTCCTGCTGGGCTGTCTTTTCGGCCTCCTCTTCGGCGCCGTGACCGTCTATCTCGCCTTGCGCGCCGGGCTCACGGTCTCGGCCTCCATCCCCATCGCAGTGCTCTCCATCGCGGTCTTCAAGAAGTTCGGCAAGTCCACGATCCTTGAGAACAACATCGTGCAGACCATCGGCTCGGCCGGCGAATCCATCGCGGCCGGAGTCGTGTTCACCACCCCCGCCTTCCTGTTCATCGCCAGCGGCGGCGCCAAGGAGTACTTCAACCTCCTGCAGATCATGTCTCTGGCCGCGGCCGGGGGCGTCATCGGCGTGCTCATGATGGTGCCCATGCGCCGGGCGCTGATCGTCAAGGAACACGGCACCCTCCCCTATCCGGAAGGCACAGCGTGCGCCGACGTGCTCATCGCGGGAGAGCGCGGCGGCGAGATGGCCAAAACGGTGTTCAGCGGCTTCTGGGCCGCCATGGCCTACTCCGTGCTCAACAAGCTCTTCGCCCTGTGGCAGGATACGCCAAAAATCCTCAACACCGGCCCCGGCGGGGTCTACAAGAACGCGATGCTGACCAGCGAGATCACGCCCGAGTACCTGGGCGTGGGCTACATCATCGGGCCGCGCCTGGCCGGCATCATGGTCTCCGGCTCCGTGCTCTCCTGGCTGGCCCTCATCCCCCTGCTGTCCATGTTCGTGCCGGACGACAAGATCAAGGCGGACCTGCTCAAGCTCAGCTTCACCCCGGACTGGATCGCCTCCCACAACCACGCGGAATGGATCTACCGCGCCTACATCCGCTACATCGGCGCCGGAGCCGTGGCCATGGCCGGCATGATGACGCTGCTGCGCACCCTGCCCACCATCTTCTCCTCGGTGCGCGACTCCATCAAGGAGATGCGCGGCGGCGTGGGCCAGGCCGAGAAGAAGCGCACTGAGCGCGACATCCCCATCACCTGGGTGGCCGCGGGCTGCTTGGTCATGGCCCTGATCATCCCCTTCCTGCAGAAGATGCCGGTGGGCTTCCCCTGGTACTTCCTGGTCAGCCTGCTCATCGTGGTCTTCGGCTTCTTCTTCGTCGCGGTGTCCTCGCGCATCGTGGGCTTGATCGGCTCCTCTTCCAACCCGATCTCGGGCATGACCATCGCCACGCTTCTAGGGACCTGCCTGATCTTCGTGATCGCGGGCTGGGCCAACGACCCGTCCAAGCAGGCGGCCGCGCAGGCCGCGGCCCTGGCCGTGGGCGCCATCGTCTGCATCGCCGCGGCCAACGCGGGCGCGACTTCCCAGGACCTCAAGACCGGCTACCTGGTGGGCGCCACGCCCTTCAACCAGCAGCTCGGCCTGCTCATCGGCGTCCTGGTCTCCGTGGCCGTGGTGGGCTTCACCATCATCGCCATGCACCACTCCCCCCTGGGCCCCATCGGCTCCGAGAAGCTGCCCGCGCCGCAAGGCACGCTCATGGCCACCATCATCCAGGGCGTGCTCTCGCGCGACCTGCCCTGGGGCTACATCTTCGTGGGCGGAGCCCTGTCCTTGACCGTGCAGCTCTGCGGGGTCAACGGCCTGGCCTGGGCCGTGGGCGCCTACCTGCCCATCTCCACGACCTTCCCCATCTTCGTGGGCGGGGCCATGCGCTGGCTGGCGGATTCCTTCCGCGGCCAGGCCGACGAGAGCGAACTCTCCAGCGGGATGCTCTACGCGACCGGGCTGGTCGCCGGAGGCTGCATCGCGGGGCTGCTTCTGGTCGTCGCGTGGAGATTCTTCCCGGGCGTCACCCACTTCGGAGAAAGCCTGCAGGCCAAGATGGGAGAGCTCTCGGGCACCCTTTTGGCTCTGGGAGCCTTCGCGATCCTCTGCACGGTGCTGGTGCGCAAGGCCCTGCAGAAGCTCGAGCTGTAGTCTCAGTCTGGCGGAGGTCCCATGATGGAGGTCGGACGCCATTGCGAGAAGGAGCCGGCGGTCCACTGAGCCAGACCTCTGCCGCCGCACCCGACCAGCCGGGGGTCCGCGTTCCCCCGCCGATCATCTTCGCCGCATGCTTCGCCGCGGGCCTGCCCCTGCAGCGGCTCTTCGCCGTGGACCCCTGTCCGCAGCCCCTGCGCCGCGGCCTGGCCCTGCCGTGCCTCGTCGGATCCGCCGTCTTGGCGGGCTGGGGCTTCGCGTGGTTTCTGCGCTCGCGCACCACGCTGCTGCCCCACAAGCCCAGCTCGGCCTTGATCACCTCCGGGCCGTACCGGTTCTCCCGCAATCCGCTCTATCTCAGCACCGCCCTCCTCTACGCGGGGCTGGCCCTATGGTTCGGACTGATCTGGAGCCTGCTCCTGCTGGCCGCGGCCTTGACCGCGGTCCGGTTCTATGTGATCGCCAAGGAGGAGAGCTACCTGGAACGCCGGTTCGGCCGGGAGTACCTGGATTATAAGACGCGGGTCCGGCGCTGGCTATGACCACTTCGACCCGCTGGGCGGGCCGCCTCATCCTCGCACTGGGCTTGGCGGCCTGGCTCCAACGCTCCTGGTCCCTTCTCCCCTACAACTATCTCGACCTCGCCTACCTTTTCTCCTTGGAGCAGGGCTTCATCCTCACCCAGGCCTGGGTCCATCCCCTGTTCATCCCCCTGCTCCAGGCCCTAGCCTGGCTGCTGCGCGCCTGCGGCCTTTCCGGGCCCATGCTCCTCCCGCTGGAATGGCTCAACGCGGCCGTAGGCGCGGCCACCATCGCCGCCCTCTACGCGATCCTGGAGCGCCGCGGCGCCGAGCCGCTGCGTGCCGCGGGGCTCCTGCTGGCGCTGGCCTTCTCCCACGGCTTCTGGGAGGGCGTGCTGCGCCCCACCCCTTACTCCTGGGCCGGGGCGGCCTTGACCGTCTCGCTCCTGGCTTTGACCGCGACTCCCGGACGCGTCGGGCTGGCCGGCGCTGCCGCCGGGGCCGCGGCCAGCCTGCATCTCTCGGCGCTGGCTCTTCTGCCCGCGGGCTGGCTCGGCCTGGACAAAGGTCAGCGGCAGCGCTTCACGGCAGCCTTCGCTCTGGTCCTGGGAGGTTCCTACGCCGTCCTGCTCCGGGCCGCGCCGGAGGACATGCTGCGCCTCCCGAGCCCGGACCGCCTTTTCCACGGCGTCGAGCAGATGCCGCACAGCTCCCTCTACACCAACCGCCACGTCTGGTCCCAGGCCGCGGCCTACGCCGGGACCCTCGCGCGCCACGGCGGCTGGGCCGGTCTGGCGATCCTGGCCGCCGCGGCCGGCGGCTGGCTTTGGCGTCGGCTGGGGCCGCGCCTCGAAGCGCGCGCCGAGGAGCGCGCCGGCTGGACGGCCAGCGCGGCTTTCGCCGCCTTCTTCCTCATCAACAACAGCCAGAACGGCTTCGTCTACTCCTCGGTCCTGGCGCTGGCCCCCGCGGCGGTGGCCGTCCCCCTGCCCTGGGCCGCCTCGGCCGGCGCCGGGGCCGCGGGGCTCTCCGCCGCGGTCGTGGCCGCGGCCCGCGGACTCTCCGACGGTCCGGCTGAGGACGCCCAGTTCGTGGAGGCCCGCTTCATCTCCCGGCTGATCGGGCCGCGCGGGTTGCTCATCGTGCCGGGCTGTCCAGCCGCGGAGCTCTTCTACGAGGGAGCCTTCCCGGTCCTTGACATCGGGCCCGCGCCCACGCAGGGCCTCTGCCAGGCGCCCTACTCGGCTCAGCCGACGCCGCGCCTGGAGCGGACCTTGGCCGCCGGCCGCCGGGTGTGGGTCTCCTTCGGCGACCTGGAGACCGACTTCGCGGGCGAACTCTCCGGCGTGCAGAAGCAGCACCAGGTCTTCGAGACCCCGCTGCTCAAGGCCGAGCAGCGCCGCACGCTCGCGCGATTCCGGCGCGCGGCGCTGGAGCGATCCTTCCGCCTGCACGGCCCCCTATTTTCGCCAGCGGGCCGCCCCTATTGGGAGCTCCGCGCGCGCCGGAAAGCGCCGACTCCGCGGGCCGCTCCCCCGGGCTGGGATCCGCAGCCCCTGCTGCTGTGGTCGCGGAACTCCCGCGACCCGGGCCTGCGCGCGGGCGTCGCCTACCTGGCCTCCTGGCTCAAGGCGGCTCCGGAGGATACGGACGCGCGCGCGGACCTCGTGGCGCTCTACGCCCGCAAGCTGGCGCCACGGCTGGGGCCGTCGCTGGATGGCGACGGTTTCTTCGAGGTGCTGGAGTCGGCTCTGGAGTTCGACCGCCTCGCCGGCGTCGGCCGGCTGGAGTCTCTGCGCCAGGCCGCGGCTCTGCTGCCGGCGGACCGGGCCTGTTCGGCGGCGCGGCGGCTCCAGGAGACGCAGGCCGCCATCGAGTCCTATTGCCGCGCGCTGACCTCCTGTCCGGAGGGCGGCGCCGTGGTGCGGGGCGCGTTTCCCGGGAAGGGCCACCCCAGCCCTTGAATCCTCGCTGAAGCAACGGAGGCTTATGCAGACCACGAAGCGGCCGATCCTGAACCCAGCCACAGAGGAGACCATTGCCGAGATTGCGGACGCGCGCCCCCAGGATGTGGACCGGGCCGTGGCCGCGGCCAGGAAGGCTTTCGACTCCGGAGTCTGGTCCGGCAAGTCCCCGGCCGAGCGCGCCGCGCTCATCCTGAAGTGGGCGGCCCTCATCGAGGCGAACCTCGCCTCTTTGGCCGAGCTGGAGTCCCGCAACACGGGCAAGCCCTTGAAGCTGGCCCGCGACGGGGACATCCCCTTCGCCGTGGACAACCTGCGCTTCTTCGCCGCGGCGGCGCGCCTGCCCGAAGGCGCGGGCACGGGCGAGTACTCCGCCGGCTACACCTCCGTCATCCGGCGCGAGCCGGTGGGCGTGGCGGCCTTGGTCACACCCTGGAACTATCCCCTCATGATGGCGGCCTGGAAGCTGGGCCCGGCTCTGGCTGCGGGCAACACCTGCGTGATCAAGCCCTCCAGACTGACGCCCTTGACCACTGTGGAACTGGGGCGGCTGGCCTTGGAGGCGGGCCTCCCGGAGGGCGTGCTCAACGTGGTGACCGGGGCCGAGGAGACGGGCCGGGCTCTGACCTCGCATCCGGACGTGCGCATGATCTCATTTACGGGCGACACGGAGACCGGCCGCAAGATCATGGTCCAGGCCTCTCCCACGGTCAAGCGCCTGACCTTCGAACTGGGCGGCAAGGCGCCCTTCGTGGTCTGCGCGGACGCGGACCTCTCCGCCGCGGTGCAGGGAGCGGTGGTGGCCTCCTTCGTCAACTGCGGCCAGGACTGCACCGCGGCCACGCGCCTCTACGTGGAGCAAAGCGTCCTGGAGCGCTTCACCGAGGCCTTCGTCGAGGAAGCGGGCAAGCTGCGCGTGGGCGATCCGTCCAAGCCCGGCACGGACATGGGGCCTCTTATCTCAGCCGAACAGAGGTCTCGGGTGGAGGGATTCCTCAAACGGGCCAAAGGCTTGCAGATCCTCTTGGGCGGCGGGCGGCCTAAAGGCCTCAAGCGCGGCTTCTTCTTCGAGCCGACCATCGTGGCCGGCGCGGCCCAATCCTCCGAGTTGATGCAAAGCGAGGTCTTCGGTCCGGTGGTGTGCCTGCTGGGCTTCAAGGGCGAGGCGCAGGCCCTGGCCTTGGCCAACGACGTGCGCTACGGTCTGGCCGGCTCGGTGTGGACCAAGGACGTGCAGAGGGCTTTGCGCATGGCGCATGGCCTGCGCTTCGGCACGGTGTGGGTCAACGACCATCTGCCGCTGGCCTCGGAGATGCCCCACGGAGGCTTCAAGGAGTCGGGCTTCGGCAAGGACCTTTCCAAGTACGCGCTCGAGGAGTACACCGTGGCCAAGCACGTGATGCTGGAGACGACCGGCGCGGCGCGCAAGCCGTGGCATTACACGGTTTTCGGCGAGCCGACCTGAAAGCGGCCGCCGCTCATTGCAGGAATGCGCGCCACAGCGCTTCGAAGGATTCGCTGAGCACGAACACAGCGGCCGCCAACACGAGCGCCCCGCTCAAGGCCACCCCTTTCAGCCACGCGAAGCGTCGCGCGCGACTGCAGAAGACGCCCTCCAACGCTCCATCCCTGACTCTTGCGCAGTTCATACCCCCCCCGTCACGATCGCAGCCGGCCTCGGGCCGACACCCATGATTTAGCAGACGGGGCTCAAAAGGATGTCAAGTCACGGGGTCGGCCGCCTTCGCCAGAGCCACAACGGAGTGGGATTGACGGTCATTGCCGTGCTGCTCGCCGGCCTGATCCGCCGGCTCCTCAAGGCCGGTTGGTCGCGCCCCAGGAGAACATGAAAACCCCCGCCAAATTGGTAGAATCGGCTTAGCCGTCGACGCAGAGCATTCCGGGGGACCTCATGGCCAAATCCAAGATCATCCACAAGCCTCACCACAACGGCAACGGCCACCAAGCCATCACCGCCCAGATCAAGATCGGCGAACGCCTCCGCCACCCAGCCGCCCACTCCCAGGACTATAAGACCGTGGGCCACTCCGTCCCCCGCATCGACGGCCTCGAAAAGATCATGGGCGCGGCCCAGTTCGTCGACGACATCGAATTCGGCCCCAAGCTCCTCTACGCCTTCATCGTGGAGAGCCCCTTCGCCCACGCCCGCATCAAGAGCATCGACCCCTCGGCCGCCCTCAAGGTCCAGGGCGTGGTCAAGGTCGTCACCGGCAAGGACTTCCCCTACGTGTTCGGCCTGTACATGAAGGACCGCCACATCTTCGCCCAGGACCGCGTCCGCTTCGTCGGCGAACAAGTCGCCGCCGTCATCGCCTGGGACCCCAAGATCGCCAAGAAAGCCGCCGCCTTGGTCAAGGTCGACTACGAAGAGCTCACCCCCATGCTCGACCCCATGACCGCTCTGGAGAAGACGGCCACGCTCATCCACCCCGACCTCGGCAAGTACCAGCACGTGCCCTGGTTCTTCCCCAAGGCGGGCACCAACATCGCCCACTGGCGAAAGATCCGCAAAGGCGACGCGGACCTTGGCTTCAAGGCCGCTGACCTCGTCTTCGAGGACACCTACACCGTGCCCCGCTACGCCCATTGCTCCATCGAGGTGCACGGCGCGGTCGGCCTCTACGACGCCTCCGGCCGACTCACGGTCTGGACCGCCTCGCAGTCGCCCTACACCCAGCGCCACGGCTTCGCCGAGGCCCTGGCGCCCCTGGGCATCACGCACAAGGACGTCCGCGTCATCACCCCCTACATCGGCGGCGGCTTCGGCGGCAAGGCCGGCGTGTCCATGGAGATCCTGGGCGCGGCTCTGGCCACCACCGTCAAGGGCCATCCCGTCAAGATCATGTGGAATCGCGCGCAGGAGTTCTACAACACCTACCAGCGCCAGGGCGTGGTCTCCAAGCTCAAGATGGGCGTCAAGAAGGACGGCACCATCACCGCGCTCGAGCACTCCATCTACTGGGACGCGGGCGCCTACGTCGAATACGGCGCCAACGTGGTCAACGCCGCGGGGCTCTCGGCCACCGGCCCCTACAAGATTCCCAACCTCAAGATCGACTCGGTCTGCATGTACACCAACCTGCCGCCCGGCGGCCCGTACCGGGGCTTCGGCTACTCCGAGTTCGGCTTCGGACTGGAGTCGCACCTGACCCAGGTCGCACGCAAGCTCAAGATGGACCCTATTGCTTTGCGCAAGAAGAACGCCATCAAGGAAGGCGACGTGCTGGCCTACGGCGCGACCATGAACCCTACCGGCCTGCAGGAAGCCATCGGCCGGACCGCGGTGGAGATCCGCTGGGGAAAGAAAGAGGTCTCCAAGGACCCCCACAAGGCGATCGGCAAGGCCTTGGTCTTGTACTGGAAAGCTCCGGCCATGCCGCCCAACGCCTCCTCCTCGGCCTTCCTGAAGTTCAACGAGGACGGCAGCATCAACCTGCTGGTCTCCGGCATGGAGCTCGGCCAGGGGCTGCTCACCGTCATGGCCCAGGTCGCCTCGGAGGTGCTCACCGTCCCGGTCTCCAAGATCCGCGTCGAGACCCCGGACACGGACCGCAACCCCTACGAGTGGCAGACCGTGGGCTCCCACGTGACCTGGGGCTGCGGCAACGCGGTCAAGAAGGCGGCTTTAGACGCCCGCGAGCAGATCTTCGACACCGTGCAGAGGACCCTGCACATGGAGAAGGACCACCTCTACCTCGAAGACGAGTGCGTCAAGTGCCGCACCCACCAGGGCTGGAAGCTGGCGTTCAAGGACTTCGTCATCACCGGCATCGAGGCCGAGGACCACACCTTCAAGGGCGGCCCGGTCATGGGCCACGGGATGTTCATGCCCGAGTTCGCCTCCGCCATCTCCAACCCCGAGACGGGCCAGGGCGGGCACCCCAACGTCCACTACACCACGGGCGCGGGCGGCATCATCCTGGAGATCGACAAGCAGACCGGCAAGATGAAGGTCCTCAAAGCCGTGCTCGCGGCCGACGTGGGCAAGGCCCTCAACCCCGAGCTCATCAAGGGCCAGGTCACCGGGGGACTCCTGCAGGGGCTGGCCACGGTGCTCTACGAGGACATGCGCTTTGACGCCAAAGGCCGGTTGCTCAACGCCAACTTCTCGGATTACAAGATCCCCACGGCGCTCGATATGCCGGAGGAGGTCGTGCCCATCATCATCGAGGCCGCCCAGCCGGACGGCCCCTACGGAGCGCGCGGGGTCGGCGAGCATACCATGATCCCGGCCGCCTCCATGGTGGCCAACGCGGTCGAAGATGCCGTTGGCATACGCATCAAGAGCATGCCGATCACGGCCGAGAAGATCGCTTTGGCCCTGCGCGGGAAGAAGTAGCCGGATGCCGCTGCGCATCACAGTCGTCGGCGGAGGAGCTTCGGGCCTGGCCGCGGCCATCGCCGCGGCGCGGAGCACGGCCCAGGTGACGCTTCTGGAGCGGGGGCATTCCCTGGGCCGCAAGATCCTGGCCAGCGGAGGCGGCCGCTGCAACCTCGGCAACAGCCGCATCGCCCCGGAACGCTACCACGGCGCCAAGCCCGCCTTCATCCACGAGGCCCTCTCCCGCTTCAAGCCGGACCGGTTCTTCTCGGAGCTGGGTCTCTTGACCGTCACGGAGAACGACGGCCGGATCTTCCCCCGCTGCGGCAAGTCCCACGCCGTGCTGGACGTGCTCAAGGCGGAGCTGGAACGATTGAATGTGGCGGTCCGGCTCGGCACCGAGGCCGCGGCCGTCAAGCGCGAGGGCGACGGCTTCATCATCAAGACCGCGTCCGTGCCCTGGAAGAAGGATGAGCCCCCGGCCCATGCCCCCGGCCCCGAAGAGCTGGGCTGCGACCGGCTCATCCTGGCGTGCGGCGGGGCCTCCTATCCGCAGCTCGGCGGCAGCGAGAGCGGCTACGGCCTGGCCAGGTCCTTGGGCCACTCGGTGAGCGAACTCTCTCCGGCTTTGGTCCCCCTCCTCGTCAAGGACAGCGCGGTCAAGCGCCTCCACGGTCTGCGCGTGGAAGCCGGCCTGCGCGTGTTCAGCGGCCAGCGCGAGGTCTCCCGCAGCCGGGGAGAGGTCCTCTTCACGGACTACGGCCTCTCCGGTCCCGCGACCTTGGACGTGAGCCGCGAGGCCGTCCATGCCCTGGCCAACGGGACGGTCCAAGGCAGCCTCGACCTTTTCCCGGAGTTCCCCTCCCAGGGCCTGCGCTCCATGATCATCGCCCGCTGGACGAACCGCCCGAAGCGCTCCCTCAAGGACTTCTTCCTCGGGATGTTCCCGGCCCAGTTGTCCGGGGCGATCATCGACTCTATGGGGTGGGACGCCAACCGCCCCCTGGATTCTCTGGGCCGCGACGCCTCCGAGAGCCTGGCGGCCTTCCTGCAGGACTGGCGCTTCGAGATCACCGGGGCCCGCGGCTGGAACGAGGCCATGGTCACGGTCGGAGGAGTGGGCCTCGACGAAGTCGACCCGAAAAGCTTCGGCTCGCGCAAGGCGGCGGGCCTCTTCCTCACGGGCGAGATGCTCGATGTGGACGGCGACAGCGGCGGGTACAACCTCCACTTCGCGTGGGCTTCAGGCGTGGCTGCGGGTTATGCCGCGGCCGTGACTCACTGACCGGGTGACGCTCTGAGACGGACCGTCAAGCCGGGGTCTCGCCGATCACCTTCCAGCCGCGCCGGTTGAGGTCCCAGTAAACCCCGGCCGCAGCCGCGGCCGCCACCGCCAAGAAGGCCAGCCCCAGCAGCGTCTCTCCGAAGAGGAGCTTGCCCACGCCGAACAGGGTCATATAGATCATCACGCAGCCGGCGGCCGCATCCGCCAGATTATTGAGGATGTCCCGCTGCGGACGGACATCCGGAGCCAATGCCGGGATATGCCCCCACAAGGACGGGCTGGGACGGACCTTCCGGTAAAACGAGAGCAGCTTGGCGTCTGCTTCCGGAGCGGTCAGGAAAGTCGCGGCCAGCCACACCACGCTCGAGCAGGCCACCGTGATCAGAACCGAAAGCGCGAACTGCCGCGGGTCGTTGGTGTCGAAACGCAGGCCGTACATCAGCACGAGGGATACCACGAAGGACGCGGCCATGGCCGAGACCTCGCTCCAGGCGTTGATGCGCCACCAGAACCAGCGCAGGATGAAGACGCTCCCCGTGCCCGCGCCCACCGCGATGAGCAGCTTCCAGGCCCCGGCGATGGAGGTCTGATAATAGGTCACGATGGAAGAGACCACCATCAGGAGCAGAGTCGCGACCTGGGAAATGCGGACGTAGTGGCCCTCCGCGCGGCCGCGGACCAGGAATCGGCGGTAAAAATCATTGACCAGGTAGGAGGCCCCCCAGTTGAGCTGGGTGGCGATGGTGGACATATAAGCCGCCGCGAAGGCCGCCAGCATCACGCCGCGCAGGCCGACCGGGAACACGGCGGGGTCCACGATGGTCTTGATGAACCCGGATTCCTTGTCCGCCAGGGTGGGATACAGCACCAGAGACGCCAGGGCCGTCAGGATCCAGGGCCAGGGCCGCACCGCGTAATGCGCGATGCTGAACCACAGAGTCGCCAGCATGGAGTGCTTCTCGTTCTTGGCGCAGAAGATGCGCTGCGCGATGTAGCCCCCGCCGCCCGGCTCCGCGCCTGGATACCAGGTCGCCCACCAGTTCACGGCGATGTAGACGAAGAACGTGACCATCGGCATCCAGGCCGAGCCGATCTCGGGCGTGAAGGACAGGATCGAGCCGCCGCCCTTGGCCGCGCTCACCACGGCGAGCTTGGCCGCCAGGGCGTCCATCCCCCCCACGGCCTTCACCGCGTAATAGGCCAGCAGGATGACCATGCCCATCTTCAGGACGAACTGGAACAGGTCCGTCACCAGGACGCCCCAGAGCCCCGAGAGAGTCGAGATGGCGGCCGTGAGCAGCATCAAGCCGAACACCACGGCCAGGGCCTGGATCTTGGGGCTTAAAACCAGGCCCCACACCGCCCAGTCCGAGAACGGGAAGACCAGCATCAGGATCTTGACCATGGCCAGGTTGACCCAGCCCAGGATGATGCAGTTGATGGGCAGGCCCAGATACAGGGCCCGGAAGCCGCGCAGAAACGCGGCGGGCGCGCCGCCGTAGCGGATCTCGGCGAACTCGACGTCCGTGAGCACCCCGGAGCGCCGCCACAGACGCGCGAACAGGAAGACCGTGAGCATGTTGCTCATGAGCATGTTCCACCACAGCCAGTTGCCGGCGATGCCGTAGAGGGCCACCAGGCCGGTCACGGCCAAAGGCGTGTCGGCCGCGAAGGTGGTGGCCACCATGCTCGTCCCGGCCAGCCACCAGGACACATTGCGCCCCCCGGCGAAATACTCCTCCGTGGATTTCATGGCGCGGCTTCGGTAGTACAGCCCGATGGCCAAATTGACGATGAAATATCCCGCGATCACCGCGCAATCCATCCATGTCAGCCGCATGAAAAACCTCCCGGACGCAGGATAATTATGCAACATTCGGCTGGATTCTTATACGCTGTTTGGTAGAATTGCCCAATGGAACAAACCAAGACGACGCCGCAGCCGGCCCCGACCCAGCGCCTGCTCTCCCTCGACGCCCTGCGCGGCTTCGACATGTTCTGGATCGTGGGCGCGGGCTCCATCGTCGAGGCCCTGCGGGCGGCCAACTCCAGAGCCTGGGTCAGATTCCTGGCCACCCAGCTCGACCACAGGGCCTGGGAAGGCTTTACCTGCCTGGACCTCGTGTTCCCTCTCTTCGTATTCATCGTCGGCGTCTCCATCGTCTTCTCCCTGGACAAGATCATCAGCCGGGAAGGCCGCGCCGCGGCCTACAAACGGGTCGCCACCCGCGGAGTCCTGCTCTTCCTGCTCGGGGTGTTCTATTACGGCGGGCTCTCCAAGGGCTTGGACGGCCTGCGCCTGCTGGGGGTGCTGCAGCGCATCGCCTTGTGCTATCTCTTCACCGGCCTGCTCTTCTGCGCCCTCAAACCCAAGGCCCTGGCCGCAGTCGCCGTGGGGCTATTGATCGTCTACTGGGCCCTGCTGACCTTCGTCCCGGTGCCGGGCGTAGGCGCGGGGAATTTCGCGGAAGGCATGAACCTGACCAACTACCTCGACAAGATGTATCTGCCGTTCTGGAAGTGGGACGGCGACCATGATCCCGAAGGCCTGCTCAGCACCTTGCCGGCCATCGCCAGCTGCATCTCCGGAGTGTTCGCGGGCTTCCTGCTGCGCTCCCAGAAGCTGGCGCCCCAGAAGAAAGTGCACTGGCTGCTGGCCTGCGGCGCGGCCGCGGCCGCTCTGGGCTGGCTCTGGGGGCTGCAGTTCCCCGTGATCAAGAAGATCTGGACGTCCTCTTACGTGCTGGTAGCGGGAGGCTACAGCTGCCTGCTCCTGGCCGCCTTCTACCAGATGGTGGACATCTGGGGCTGGCGCCGATGGACCGAGCCCTTCGTCTGGATCGGCTCCAACCCCATCGCCATCTACCTGACCTGGGACATCGTGGATTTCCCGAAGCTGGCCAGCCGCGTGGTCGGCGGCCCGATCCAGGGCCTCTTCGGCGCCTACGGCAATCTCGTGGTCACGGCCGCGGGCCTGGGCCTGACCTTCCTCTTCGTGCGGACCCTCTACAAGAAGCAGCTCTTCCTGCGCATCTAGCGCCGGCGGCCCGCGACGGCATCCCATCGCAGCCGCCGTCAGTCCGGCAACAGTGTGCCGAAAGACACCGTCTCGCCAGAGCGCTCGGCCGCGAGGATCCGGTCCCGGGCTGAAACCCGACGGACATGGTCTCCGGCTCCCGGGGCTTCCAGCATCTGCCCCGGCGCGCTGTAAATGACGACATGATGGATCACGCCTTGCGGATTCCTGAAGAAAACCAGGTCTCCGGGCCGGGCGGACGATTCATCCCGCACGGGCGCGGCGACCTTGTAAAGATCAGAGGCATTGCGCAGGACCGAATAACCGGCCCTGGCAAAAGCCAGGCTGACCAGACCCGAGCAGTCCACGCCGTCTCTTTCGGAACGGCCTCCCCAGAGATAAGGCTTCCCAAGCAAAACCTTGGCCCGCTCCAGGAAGGCCTCGCGCAGCTCCATCTGCTGCTGATGGGTCAAGGCCAAGTGATCCAGAGGAGTCAGATGGATCGCAAGAGCGGAGTCCGCGCTGAGCTCCGCCAGACGCACCCAGCCCGGATAGCCTTCCGGGTCCTGCAAGGTCGGCTGCTCTGCCGCAGCCACCTGGGCCCAGCCGTTTCGGACCAGGACGATCTTGACCGCCTCGCCTCGGATCAGCTGTGTCTGCAGCCCCTCATCAGGTCCGGAGCGCAGATCGGCCACCTCGCTGTCGACGTACATGTAGCGGCCGGCCGGGACCGGCGCCACCTCGTCGGCCATGTGGGACGCGCCTTCGCGGGCCCGCTCCAGGATCCCGGTGATCCCCGCGCCGAGGTTCTCGAAATCACCGGCAGGCAATGCGGCCGGGCAGGGCCGCGCCGCCAAAAAGATGAATACCAACGCCGCGATCGCTCGCATAGGGACATCTTCAGAATACCAGCCCCCCGTCCGGATCATCAGAGCCCTTAGGAGAAGGCCGGGGTAGGTCCAAAGTCCCACTGTCCTCGCCGCCGCTTCGTTATTCCTTCGTGACTTCCGGTCCGGCCGGAGTCATCCTAATGGTAGGTAAGGAGAGACACCATGAACGAGAACATGGAGCAGAAGAAGACAGCCTACCTGACCCACGAGCTCCGTGCGCCCCTGGCCTCCATCCAATGCGCCTTGGCCCTTATCGCCGAGAGCACGGCCAATTCGCTGACGCCCTCGAGCCGAAGATTCCTGGAACTGGCCCAGCTCAATACGCAGCGGCTCAAATATCTCATCGACGACCTGCTGGACCTCTCCAAGATCCAGGCCGGCAGCATGCGGATGTTCCCCAAACCCTGCGACCCGGCAGCCCTGGCCAAGGAAGCCGTGGCCCTGCTCCTGCCCTGGGCGGAAAAACAGAAGATCTCCCTGACCGCCGAGACCATCCCCGGCCTGCCGCCCATCGAAGCCGACCCCCGGCGTGTGGTCCAAGTCATGACCAACCTCATCTCCAACGCCATCAAGTTCACCCGCGCCGGCGGATCCGTGGTCGTATCGGTCGCGCTCGGCCAGCGGGAAGACGCCGGCTATGTGATGTTCAGCATCCGCGACACGGGCTGCGGCATCGAATCCAAGGACATCACCCGCCTGTTCCGGTTCTTCTCTCAGGTCGGCAATGCGGACAGCCAAGTCGAAGGCACCGGCCTCGGACTGGCCCTGTCGCGCTCTCTCGTTGAGATCATGGGGGGCGCCATCCGCGTGGTCAGCCAGCCGGGACAGGGCTCGACCTTCAGCTTCACCATGCCGATGTATCTAGCCCGGCCCGACCACGAGCCGACGGCTATAATCGAATCTAAGGCTGGGCAATCCTAAAGCCAGGATAGGCCCATATCTGGCCAGACGCGCTGGCTGCAGGAAGCCCCGCCGCCCCCCCCCTTCGTCTGCGGACCATCTGCCATTCATGCGGGGCACGGGGCACCGTCGCCTAGGCCCTTTGGGCCTTGACAATCTGGGTCCTTGGGCCCAATAATGACATCATGGCGGCCGCAATATGAGCATCCCAAGACTCATCCTGCCCCTCATCCTCCTGGCGCCAGCCCTGGCAGCCGCTCAGCCGCAACAGGCGGACCAACAGCCCGCCGCCGCCGCGAGCGTCATTCAGCCTGGCGCGGCACAGGCCCTGGCTGCCCGCTTCTTTGGCGGAGCCCCGGCCCTGGATCAGACCTCGGTTCCTCCCGCAGGCACGGCCGCCCCGGTGGCCGCCTCCCGGCAATCAGCGCCGGCGCCTCTATCCGGGGCCGGAGAGCGGATGACCCCAGACGGGGCCTTCACGCCCGGCAAGCTCTGCACCCCGAACGATCCGGGGTTCCAGGAATACCGCTACGCCGAGCAGATCCCGTACTGCCGGCGCAACGTCACGGCGCAGATGAAGCAGGAGATCGCGGCGCACTACGGCGTCCCGCAGAGCGACTGGCCCAACTATGAATTCGACCACCTCATCCCCCTGGCCATCGGCGGAGACAGCCACGTGGACAACATCTGGCCCCAGCCCCACGGGAATCCGGACGGCAGCAACGGCAAGGACCGGCTCGAGATGCAGCTCTACTTGCAGATGAAAGCGGGCACCCTGAAGCAGGCCGAGGCGATCCGGCAGATCCAACTCTGGTTCCAGGGGCAAAGCGAGATCGACGGCGGCAATGACCCAAGACCTAGCCCGGTCCCGCCCGGAAATAATCCGGCCGACTGAGCTGCCGAAGCCACCAGGACCGGAGAGCGAACATGACCAAGACCCCGGAGACACAGAACGTCCGCCCCAAGGACCTGGATTGGCTGGCCCAAGCCCTGAAGCTCTCGGAGGCGCTTTGCGAGCAGCCCGCCCTGGAAAGCCTTCTGGAACACCTGCCGACCATCGCGCTGGAAGCTTGGCCCGCCTATCAGGACGTTTTGAAAGAGGGAGAGCTCGGCGAAGATTTCTTCGTGGTCTACAAGGGTGAGTTGTCGGTCTGGCGCACAGCCGGCAAGGCCACGGCGCGCGAGGTGGGGCGGCTCGGCCCTGGCGACTTCTTCGGAGAGATCGGGTTCCTGATGAAATCCGCCCGCTCGGCCACGGTGCGCACGGAATCGGCCTGCCGGCTCTTCCGCTTCCCGGCCAAGGAGTTCTCGGACCTGCTCAAGCGGCACAGGGCCCTGGGCGGCTGGGTCAAGCGGGTGGCCTGCAAGCGCATCCAGGAGATGTTCCAAGCCTACGGCCGCTAGCGCACGGCCGCGCGCTGGCCCTGAACGTCCTCAAAAAAAATGCGTTGACGGCCACGGTCTAAGCCAGCGCCTTGGCGAACTCCACGAACTCGAGCCCCTTGACCTTGGGGACGCCGAAACGAGGGTCGTGTTCTGGGAAGGGCTCCGTGGCCCCGGTGCGTGCGTAGCCGCGGCGCTCGTAAAAACGCAGGAGTTCTTCACGCCCCGCGATGACCGTCAGGCGCATACGCGTGCAGCCCCAGCGGCGCGCGACTTCTTCGGAATGAATCAGGAGCCGCTTGCCGATGCCGCCGGCCTGGCGAGCGGGGTCCACGGTGAGCATGCCCAGGTAGCAGGAGCCGGAAGGCTCCTTCCTCAGGTGGACGCAGCCCGCCAAGGAGCCGCCGTCGTCGCAAGCCAGCTCGATGCGGGAGCCGGCAGACTGGATCATCTCCCTGACCAGCTCCGGGTCGGTGCGCTGGCCGCCGAGAAGGTCGGCCTCGGTGGTCCAGCCGCGCTTGGAGCTCTCCCCGCGATAGCCGGAGTTGACCAAAGTCGAGATCGCCGACGCGTCAGCGGACGTGGCGGTTCGGAAAGCCACTGAACCGGCTAGAACCGCGCCCAGAGCTTCTGGGAGAGCTCCCTCGACTTGGCCGCGACTTCCTCCTCGTCCAAACCGATCTTGAGCTTCTTGCCCTCCATGAGCACCTTGCCCCCGCAGATCGTGGTGTCCACGAAGGACTGCGACAGGCCGAAGCCCAGGTGCCCCAGGAAGGTGTTCTCGTCGAAAGGCGTGGGCGGCCAGTAATCCATGAGGATCACGTCCGCGGCGTAGCCTTCCTTCAAGACGCCCACCTTGGGGTCCCAGTAGCGGTTGGCGATCCGGGCATTGTTGAACATCAAGGCCCCCAACGCCTCCATGAAGCCCACGCTCGGATTGTTGTGGGACAGGTGCTGGGCCCATAGCGCCACGCGCACCTCCTCGAGCATGTTCACGGTCATGGCGTCCGTCCCCAGGCCCACCAGGATGCCCTTCTGGGACATCTTGATGATGTCGGCCACCCCGACCGCATTGTTCAGGTTGGACTGCGGATTGTGCGCCACGGCCGTGCCCGTGTCGCGCAGCAGGTTCATCTCGTCCTCGTCGACGTGCACGCAGTGCGCCGCGATGGTCTTGGGACCGAGGATGCCGAACTTGTTGAGACGCTGCACCACGCGCAGGTTGAAGTGGTTGATGTTGTAGTCCTGGTCGGACTTGGCCTCGGCCGTGTGCACATGGAAGCCCGCGCCCAGATCATGCCCGGCGGCCGCGGCCTTCTCCAGGGTCGCATCCTTGATGGTGAAAGAAGCGTGCAGGCCGAAGAGGGCCTTGAGCTGCGGGTCCTTGTCCTTGGCGCATCTCTTGATGAAGGCCACGTTCTCGTCGATGCCGTCCTGCGCCACCTTGGCCCCGTCGCGGTCCGAGAGCTCGTAGCACAAAGACGCCCGCAAGCCCGTCTCCTTGACCGCCTGGGCGATCCGATTGAGCGAGCCCCTGGCGGCGAAGGGGCTGGCATGGTGGTCGATGAGCGTCGTGGTCCCGCGCCTGATCGCGTCGACCAAGGGCAACAGCGCGCTGTAGTAGGAATCCTCCAGGGTCAGCTTCTTGTCCAGCCGCCACCACAGGTTCTCCAGCACCTCCTGGAAGTCCTTGGAGGGCGCGGCCTTGCCCAGGCCCCGGACCATGGTGCTGTAGAAGTGCATATGCGCGTTGATGAATCCGGGGAGGACCACCTTGCCCTTGGCGTCGATGACCTTGGCGTACTTGCCCCGGAAGCTCCCCTGCGGCGCGATGGTCTTGATGAGCCCGTCCTGGATGAGCAGGGCATGGTTATAGAGGACCCGGTTCTCGTCGCCCAGGGTGACGATGATGCCGTTCTTGATGAGCAGGTTGCGCGCCATTTAAGCCTCCTTGAGAGCGGCGAGTTCCTTCCTCGTGCGCTCGCGCATGTACAAAGCGCCGCTGAAGCACTTCTGCGCGCAGATGGAGCAGCCCACGCACCGCTCCGGGTCCGTCTCCGGGACCTTCTCGTCGTTCAAGCTGATGGCCAGATACGGACAGCGCGTGCAGTTTCCGCAGTGCATGCACAACTCCTCGCGGACCTGGGAGACCTTCTTGACCGGGGTCAGTTCCATGAAGCCCCGCACCGGGTCGGGCAGAGCCCGGCCGATGAGCTCGTCCATGGACTTGAGGCCTCGGGCTTCCATGAGATGGCTCACGCCCGAATGCAGTTCGTCGATGATGCCGTAGCCCTGCTTCATCACGATGGTGCAGAACTGCACGGTCTTGGCGCCCAAAGCCAGGAAGTCCGCCGCGGACTTATAATCCATGGGCCCGCCGTTGCCGGACACGGTCACGCCCAGGCGTGAGACGTTGGCCAGAGTCAGGTTGGAGATCGGGATGACCCCCTCCCCGCTCATGCCCACCACCACGCCCTCCTCCCAGGAGGCCTTCTCTCCCTTGCGGAAGGCCAGAGTCGGAAAGGTGTTGGCCAAGGTCACGCCGGCCTTCGCGTTGCGGTGCCGGGCGAGGACCTGTTTGATAGCGGCCATGATCGGATAGATCGCGGTCACCGCGGCCGTGAGCTTGAAGAGCTTCGGGATGTCGGGGTCGCCGATGTCGAGCACCCAGCCGATGATCTTGGCCGTGAGCTCCGCGTCCTGGCTGACGATGTCGCCCTTGGTGCCGTCGCCGCCCTGCGGGCAGGAGAGGCTGTACTCGATGCCCATGATGCCGCAGTCCTCGAGCTTCTTGGTGTTGGACTGCCAGCCCTTCTTGTCGCTCTCGTCGTTGCCGGTCACCGGACCGCCGGTGGAGGCCAGCGTCAGCCGGTCCGGGTATTCCTTGATGAGGCGCTCAGCCTCGCGGCGGACGCGCTCAAGGTGATGGCCCGAGACGTTGTCGCAGTTGGCATAGGTCGACTGCGTGAAGGCGAACATGTACTCGGACGGGATATGGATGGGCGCGCCGTCGAAAGCCGTCTTCATGACGCCGCCCGGCCAGCCCGCCTCATAGGCCTTCTTCATCTGGTCGTAGCCGTCCGAAGGCGGCGCTGCGGAGAGCAGGAACGGCGAAAGGATGCGCCGGCCGAAGAAATCGGCCTCCAGCGGCACCGGCACCAGGCGCCGGCCCGGCAGGCTCACATGGCTCTTCACCTTGCGCTCGAAAGAAGGCTTGGGGCCCTTGCCCAGATAGGCGTCCACCTCCAAAGCCGCGTTCTTGCCCGCGGCCACGGCCTCCACCACCGTGGTCGGGCCGTTCTCCAAGTCTCCCGCGAAGAACACGCCCTTGCGGGGCTCGGCCTTGAAGGTCGGGCGGCTGCCGATGGCGATGATGACGCAATCGATGTCGGCGCGGTGCCCCTCCGTGCCGGCCACGGGTTTGACCTCTCGCGGATGGAATTTCTTACCCTTGGGCAGCGCCACCTTGATGGTCTGCAAGCCGGCGGCCTTGCCCGCCTTGGCCAGGATGGCCGTCACGCTGACGCGTCCCGTGACCTGGGCTCCGGTATCGAGCAGCCCCTTCATCTCCTTGGCGGTCAGCGGCATCTCGCCGAGCTTCTCCAGGCAGAAGAGCTCGACCTGCGCGGCGCCCTGCGCCGCCGCCGTCTCGGCGCAGTCCGCGGCCACGGCCCCGCCGCCGATGACGGCCACGCGCCGGCCCTTGACCGGGTATTTTGCCGGGTCCTTGAGATAAGCGAACCAGTTGACCGAGACTTCCTCTCCCGGAATGCCCAGGCGGATGGGGTTGTCCAAACCCGACGCCACGACCATCGCGTCATATTTGGCCGCGAGCTGGGCCGGGGCCGGGACCTTCCTGCCGGTCTTGAAGGAGATCGGGCCGAGAGACTTCAGGAACTCGATGTCCGTGTCCAGGACGCGCTTGTCGAGGCGGAAATCCGGGATGAGGTTGCACATGCCGCCGGCGCGGCGGTCCGCGTCGAAGACGTCCACCGCGTAGCCCTTCTGGGCCAGCAGGGCGGCCGCGCCCAGCCCGGCCGGGCCGGCGCCCACCACAGCGACCTTCTTGCCGTTGGGCTCGGCCCTGGCGAACTCGGGCATGACGCCCAGGTCCTTCGCCTTCTGGATGAGCGTGGCCTGGATGGCCGGTATGTTCAAAGGGGCGTCGAAGTCCTTGTGGGAGCAGCGGGCCATGCAGTGCTTGTCCGGGCAGACCGCGCCGCATACGCCGCCCAGCGGGTTGTGGCCCATGATCACGGCCGCGGCGCGCTTGTAGTCGGGGACGTCGCCCTTCAGGGCGGCCATGATGAAATCAGCCGGGGAGCAGTCCGCCGGGCAGCCCGTCTGGCAGGGCTTCTCCGCGCAGTACTCGCACTTCTCCATCTCGTTCTTGAGTTGGGCGTCGGAAAGGAAAAGAGGCTTATCGTTGTCCATGTCGTCCATTATATCATCTCCCCTGCGCGCATCTGCGCGCTGGCACTGTCCGTCATTCCGTCATAAGGAAGTGCGTTGACGGTCATGCGTCAGACTTTAGTCCAGTCCAGGATGACCTTGCCGGACTGTCCCGAGATCATCGCCGCGAAACCCTTCTGATACTCCTGGAAAGGGAAGCGGTGCGTGATGACCGGCTTGATGTCCAGCCCGCTCTGCAGCATGGCGCACATCTTGTACCAGGTCTCGAACATCTCGCGGCCGTAGACGCCCTTCAAGGTGAGCGCCTTGAAGATCACCTGGTTCCAGGGGATGGCGGTGTCCTGAGGCAGGATCCCCAACAGCGCCACCTTGGCGCCCATCTTGAGGACCTCGATCATGCCGTTGAAGGCGGCCGGGCTGCCGGACATCTCAAGCCCCACGTCGAAGCCCTCGGTCATGCGCAGCTCCCTCATGACGTCGGGAAGCTTCTGGGTGCGGACGTTCACGGCATGCTCCACGCCGACCTTGCGGGCCAGGTCGAGGCGGTACTCGTTGATGTCCGTGATGACCACGTGACGGGCGCCCACGTGCCGGCACACGGCCGCGGCCATGATGCCGATGGGGCCGGCGCCCGTGACGAGCACGTCCTCGCCGACCAGGTCGAAAGAGAGGGCGGTGTGCACGGCGTTGCCGAAAGGGTCGAGGATGGAGGCTTCGTCGTCGCTCACGCCGTGCGGGATGGGGAACACATTCTCGGCGGGCAGGGCCAGGTATTCAGCGAAGCAGCCCGGGCGGTTGACGCCGATGCCCTTGGTGTTGATGCAGAGGTGCCGGTGGCCGGCACGGCAGTTGCGGCAGTGGCCGCAGACCAGGTGCCCCTCGCCGGAGACCTTCTCGCCGACGCTCAAGCCCTGCACGGCCGGGCCGAGCTTGACGATCTCTCCGACGAACTCGTGGCCCACGTGCATGGGCACGGGGATGGTCTTCTGAGCCCACTCGTTCCATTCGTAGATGTGCACGTCGGTGCCGCAGATGGCGGTCTGACGGATCTTGATGAGGACATCGTGGTCCCCGATGGACGGCTCCGGGACATCCTCGAGCCAGAGGCCCGTCTCCTTCTTCTTCTTGACCAAAGCTTTCATATCGACTCCTTGGGGTCAGGTCTTGACATTTGACATTGCCAGGATTCCCCGACACCCCGCGCAGGTATCGTAGCATCCGAAGCCGGGGTCGTCAAATCCACGCAGCAAATCCAAAAAATTTGCTAGGCTCAGTCCATGAAGACAGCCAACATCGTCACCAGCCGCGGAACCATCACGCTCAAGCTCTTTGACGCCGAGTGCCCCGGCACCGTCCTGAACTTCGAGAACCTCGCCAACTCCAAGTTCTACGACGGACAGAAGTGGCACCGGGTCATCAAGGACTTCATGATCCAGGGCGGCGACCCCTTGAGCCGCGACGGCGGCCCGGCCGTGGGCACAGGCGGGCCGGGCTACAAGATCGAATGCGAGATCCGGCCCAAGCTCAAGCACGGCAAAGGGACCCTCTCCATGGCCCACGCCGGCTCCTGCGAGCACGACCCCGCCTCGGGCGAAAGGCTCTCGGGGACCTGCTCCAACGGCTCCCAGTTCTTCATCACCCACTGCCCCACGCCGCACCTCGATGGGATCCACACGGTGTTCGGGCAGGTGACGGCGGGGCAGGACGTGGTCGACGCCATCCGGCAGAATGACGCCATCGTCAGCATCCGCGTCGCAGGCTGACGCACAGGAGTGCGCTGGCCCGGACCGTCCTCAGGAGTGGCCGGTCCGGGGCTAGGACTGCGGGGTTTCGGGCGGGGTTGCGTCAGGCGTGCCCGATGCCAGCCGCCCGACCTTGCGCAGCGGCACGGCCCGGCGCTCCAGCGTCGGCTCGGGAGCGCCCGCGGCGGCCGGCGGCGGGACCGGAGCTCCCTTCCTGGTGCTCACGGCGATGAGCAATTTGTTGGCGATTCCGGGAAGGACCTGGGCCTGCTGGGCCAAGGCCTCCACCTCCTGGACCATATACCAGGCCTCCACCTTGTGCTCGGCCTCGCGTATGTGTTGATGCGCCAGAACGGCCTTGTCCAGGAGCACGCCCAAGCTCTTGTGCAGCCGGTCGGAGAGCCGCATCACGGCCTGGGCGTGGCCCAGAGACGACTCGTCGTATTGGGCGGAATGCTCGATGCCTCCGAGCGTGGAGGAGAGGCCTCCCGCATCGTTGCCGAAGGCGCGCACGTCGCGCCGGAAGGTCTGCAGGTCGTAGCCGAACATGGTGTCTGCGACCTTGACCTTGGCGTTGGCGTTGTCCTTCAAGGCATGGGCGATGCGCTGGGCCCGGAAAAGCAGGTCTTCGAGCTTCCCGGACAGGACGCCGACGTGGTCACCGAGCAGGGACAGCTTGCTTTCCATCTGCTTGAGCGCCCGGAGTTGTTCCATGGTTTCCCTCAGGCCTGCTTGACGAGGATGGTCTCGATGGTGTTGGCGATGTCCTCGCACTTGTCCACGGCGGACTCGACCAGCTCGTAGATCTCCTTCCACTTGATCACGTCGATGGGGTCGGGCTGGCCCTCGAAGAGCTTGCTCAGGGCGATGTCCCGGGCATGGTCCCCGGTGTTCTCCAGGCGGTTGATCTCGATGCAGTAGTCCAGCACCCGGCGGGTCTTGTCCTTGTCCTGGAGATCGCCGATGGCCTTGCGGATGGCGTCGGCCGCTTGATCCAGGATGTCGACGAGCTGCACGAGGTCGGGGGTGGAGTTATGGATATGGTAGAGATGCATGCGGTTGCACAGGGACTGCACCATGTCCACGATGTCGTCCATCTCGCTGGCCAGCTGGTGGATGTCCTCCCGGTCGAAGGGCGTGATGAAGGTCCGGTTGAGCTTGTCGTAGATCTCGTGGGTGGTGATGTCGGCCTCGTGCTCGATCTCCCGGATGATCTCGAAGGCGGCGGACTTCTCGTCCCAGTTCTTCACCAACTCCTTGAACGTCTTGACGGCCTTGGTGTTGTAGGCGGCCTGGGCCTCGAAGAGCTTGAAGAATTTCTCTTCCTTGGGCAGTAGGTTGAAAGCCATGGGGTTCTCCTGTGGGCTGCTAGTCTATCAATTTTGCAGGGGGATCATTTCCCGGTCAGGCGGCGGCGGACCAAAGAGGCCCGCAGGACGGCCTGGTCGTCGCCGACGAGGGGCTTGCCCGCCAGCATCGCTAGGTGCGCAGGCTGGGTCAGGACCATGAGCTCGTTGACGGTCCCGAAATCGCCGGGGACCGCCCAACCCAACGAGAGCCCCAGGCGCAAAGCCGAGAGGTGGCGGCAGGACTCCTCGAAAGAGAGCAGGCGCGCGCCGGTCAGGGCGCCGATGGCCCGGTACACGGTGTCCTCGAGGCGGGCGCGGCCGGGCCCCGCGGCCAGCTTCTGGCGGGCCTCCTTCTCGCGGCGGACCAGGGCCTCCACCGCGCTCTCCACAGCGGCCGCCAGCTCGGCCTCGGTGCGGCCCAGCCCCGTGGCGTTGGAGATCTGGAAAAAGTCGCCCATCACCCTAGTGCCCTCGCCGTAGAGCCCGCGCGCGATGAGGCCCGCGCGGGGCAGGGTCTCGAGCAGCTTGTTGATGTAGCCGCCCAGCCCCAGGCCGACGAGGTGCACCAGGGCCGAGGCGCGCATGCCCGTACCCAGATTGGTCGGGCAAGCGGTCAGATAGCCCCAGTCCCGCCGGAACGCGTAGTCGAGTCCGCGCGCCAGCTCGTCGTCCAGGGCGCCCGCGGCGCGCGCGGCCTGGCGCAGGTCCAGCCCCGGCGTCAGGGCGAAGAGGCGCAGGTGATCCTCCTCATTGATCATGAGGTTGAGGCACTCGCGTGGGTCGACGACCGCGCCGCCCTGGCCGGGCTGCCCGGCCAGGACCGGGCTGATGAGGTGGCGCTCGGCCAGGAAGCGCCGGTCCACCTCGTCAAGCCCGTCGAGCTCCAGATAAGCGGCGCCCTTGAGATCGGTCTGTCGCGCCGCGGCGAAGACCTGCTCGCGCACGGACTTGAGGGCCGCGACCTTGGCCCGGCCCGGGAACTGGGCCGCGGCGAGATTGCGCGCCAGGCGCACGCGGCTGGCGAGCACCACGTCGTGGCTGGGCCCCTCGGCCTGGGCCCACCCCATCCGGCAGCGCAGCATCCCCTGAAGATTCATACACCAGGCGCCGGAGGCGGGGCCTTGCCGCGATGGGCGTAGGCGCCCGCGTGGACGCGGGGGACGAGCGGCCGCAGCAGTGCCGAGAAATGGTCGTAGCAGCGCGCGCAGCCCAGGCGCCCGGTCTCGCGGAAATCCGCCCAGGTCGTGCCGCAGCCCGGGCAGCGCGCCGCGGCCGGGACCCGGGGACGGGACACGCCCGGCTTGGCCAGGAACTGCAGGAGAGCGGCCATGGGGTTGACGGGATCGAGGGGGACGTGCGCCTTGGCCGCGCAGGCCGCGCAGAGCGCGGCCTGGGAGACCTGGTTGTCGATGATGTGCTTGATGAAGACCACGGCCTCGGCCTTCTTGCAGGATGTGCAGATCATGCCAGAAGGATTATATTTCTTTTCCCGGAAGGCGTCAGGAAGGATTTGTTAAGATGTCCCCGCATGAGCATCAAGCAGCACGCCGCCTTCGCTTTGGTCAAGCGCTTCATCGATGTGGACCCTCAGCAGGCGGCCCTGGCCCTGGAAGGCCTGCCCGAAGCCGAGGCGGCCGTGCTCCTCTGCAGCCTGCCGCTGAGCGCCGGCGCGTCCTGCCTGGACCACGCCCGGCCGGATTTCGCCGCGGCGGTGATCCAGAAGCTGGTGCCGGAGCCCGCAGCCCCCATCCTCGCCCGCATGGAGCCCGACCACGCCGCGGACATCATCCGAGCCCTGCCCGAGCCGGCGCGCCACGGGATCCTGGCGGGGCTGCCGCCGGAGCTCTCGCGCCGGGTCTGCGAGATGCTGACCTACCCGGAGGGCAGCGCGGGCCGGCTGATGAAGACCTCGGTCTTATCCTTCCACACGGACCTCAAAGTGCGCGAGGTGATCGCGCGACTGCGCGCCAAGGCCACCAAACGCGCGCACAGCTACGCCTACGTGGTGGGCTCGGAACACCGGCTCCTGGGCGTGCTGAACATGCGCGACCTGATCATGGCGGCGCCGGACCAGCCTTTGGGGGAGATCATGCGCGAGGTCTTCTCGGTCCCCGCCTTCACCGACCGCGAGGAGCTGGTGCACCTGGCCCGGGACCGCAACTACATCTACGTCCCGGTCGTGGACGCCCACGGCCGGCTCCTCGGCGCGGTGCGCGCCAAGGATATCCTGGAGTCGAGCCAGACCCAGGCCACCAAAGAGATCCAGATGATGTTCGGCGCGGGCGGAGAGGAGCGGGCGCTGTCTCCTCTGCGCCTCAAGGTGCGCCGGCGCCTGCCTTGGCTGCACGTGAACCTGGCCACGGCGTTTCTGGCCGCGGCGGTGGTGGCGCTCTTCCAAGACCTCATCGCGCGGCTGGCCGTGCTGGCGGTTTTCCTGCCGATCGTCTCCGGCCAGGGCGGCAACGCGGGAGTGCAGTCCCTTTCGGTCGTCCTGCGCGGCCTGGTCATGCACGAGGTCCGTCCGCGGGACGCGGCCCGGCTGATCTCCGGAGAGGTCGCGGCGGGATTGATCAACGGCCTGGTCATCGGCCTGGTCACGGCCGTGATCGCGTGGCTTTGGCGCGGCAACCCGTACCTGGGCCTGGTGGTGGGGCTGGCCATGCTGGCGAACATGGTCGCGGCGGGCCTGGCCGGCGCCGCCATCCCGGTGGTGATGAAGCGCCTGGGCTTGGACCCGGCGCAGTCGTCGGGGATATTCCTGACCACGGTAACGGATGTGGTCGGGATCTCCGCCTTCCTGGGCCTGGCCGCGCTCTGCGAAGGGCTCCTGCACTAGCCGCCCCCGGTCCCGGCCAGGCGGTCCCGGATCATCTTGAGGATGACGAACGATTCGCGCTCCCGCTCCTCCAGAGCGCCGCTGACGTAGCGGATGGTCTCCTGGCAGTTCGGGATGAGGACCTTCGCGAGGGCGTTGCAGCGGCGCTGGGTCCGGCGCAGCTCGCGCGCCAGGCGCAGCACGGCCGTCTCCAGCTCCGCGAGAGCTCCCAGGAGGGGCAGGACCACGACGAAGCCCTGCCTGGCCGCGTCGGCGTTGGCGGACGCCGCGCCGAGCCCGAACCGCGGGCCGGGCGGCGAGAGGCGCACCGCCACGCGGGGCAGCCGCAGTCCCAGGAGCCGCTCCTGCGACAGGTCGACCCCGTGGTCCGGGCGCACGGCCAGGGCGGCCCGATCGAGCGCCGGCGCGCCCGCGTCGAGAGAGGCCTCGCGCAGCGCCGCGAAAGCTCCCCGCAGGGCTTCGTGGGCGTCGCGCTCGGCGGCGCGGGCCCGGTCCAGGCGCCGCAGCAGCTCCAGGACCAGGATCTGGCGCTTCTGCTCCAGCAGGTCATAGCCTTCCTGCGCGAACGCCAGCTGCCGCCGCAGGGCGAGCAAGGTGGACTTGGTCGGCGCGACGCTCAGCAGGGCCATGGCGGCCGTCCTAAGCCGGCGGGGCCGTCTCCGGCCCCGGCCGGTGATGCCGCGCCAGCAGGTCCTCGCTGAGGCGATGCAGCTCCTCGCGCGGCAGCAGCGAGAGCACCTCCCAGCCCAACTCGAGCGTAGCCGTGATGGAGCGGTCCTCGTACTCGCCCTGGCTCAGGAACCGGCGCTCGAAGGCCTCTCCGAACTCGAGGTAGAGCTTGTCGCCCGCGCCGAGTTCCTCCTCGCCGATGACGTCGGCCAGACCGCGCACGCGCTTGACGGCGGCGTAGCAGGCGAAGAGCTGGCTGGCCAGGGCCGGGTGGTCCTCGCGCGTGTAGCCCCGGCCCACGCCGTCTTTCATGAGCCGCGAAAGGCTGGGCAGGCCGGCGATGGGCGGATAGACCCCGCGCTGGGACAAGTCGCGGTCCAGCACGATCTGCCCCTCCGTGATGTAGCCGGTCAGGTCCGGGACGGGGTGGCTGATGTCGTCGGCCGGCATGGTCAGGATCGCCATCTGCGTGATCGAGCCCGGCGAGCCCTCGATGCGACCGGCGCGCTCGTAGAGGCTGGCCAGGTCGGAGTAGAGATAGCCCGGGTAGCCCTTGCGGCCCGGGATCTCGCCCCGGGCCGTGCCCACCTCGCGCAGGCTCTCGCAGTAGTTCGTCATGTCGGTCAGGACCACCAGGACGTGCTGCCCGCAGTCGAAGGCCAGGTGCTCGGCCAAAGTCAGGGCCACGCGCGGCGTCAGGAGCCTCTCCACGCTCGGGGCGTCGGCGAGGGACAAAAACAGCGCCACGCGCGCCAGCGCGCCCGATTCCTCGAGGTTGCGGATGAAGAATTCGGCGACGTCATGCTTGACGCCCATGCCGGCGAACACGATCGAGAACTCCGTCCCGGCCTCGAGCAGCCGCGCCTGCCGGACGATCTGGGCGCAGACCCGATCGTGCGGCAAGCCGTTGCCGGAGAAGATCGGCAGCTTCTGGCCCCGCACCATGGCGTTCATCCCGTCGACGGCCGAAAGTCCGGTCTGGATGAACTCCCGGGGATAGCGCCGCGCGTAGGGATTGATGGGCGAGCCGTTGACGTCCCGGCGGTCCGCGGCGAGCGGGGGCGCGCCCCCGTCCGCCGGCCGGCCCAAGCCGTCGAAGACCCGCCCCAGCATGTGCCGCGAGACCGGCAGGCGGAAGCTCTCTCCCAGGAAGCGGGCGCGCACGGTGCGCGCCGAGAGGCCCGAGGTCCCCTCCAGGACCTGCACCACCGCCTGGGTCTCGGAGATGTCGAGCACGCGGCCCAGGCGCGGCCGTCCGGCCGGGTCGATGATCTCGACGGTCTCGTCGTAGCCGACGCCGCCGGCCCCCTCGACGACGACCAGCGGACCCGCGATGCTCGCGGCGCCCACGTACTGGAGCCCGCGGTCCTCGACGTCGAAGCCGGAGTCGCTCATCTCAGGCCGCCCGCGGGACGCCGTCCTTCATCAGCGCCTCCAGTTCGTCCTGCAGGCGCCGCTGCAGCCCCGCGAGCCCGGCCGGATCGCCGTTGCCGTACGTCGCCTTGGCGCGCAAGACCTGGGGCACGCAGGGCAGGGCCTTGAGCCGCGCTAGGGAGACGCCGGCCTCGAGGAGGACCCGGCCCCGGCGGTAGAGCGTCAAGATGAGCCGCAGCAGAGCCGCCTGCCGCTCCGGCGCGCAGTACATGTCGATCTCGTCGAAGGCGCTCTGGGCCAGGAATCCGTCCTTGAGGAGCTCCGCGGCGAACAGGATCAGGCGCTGCGCCTCGGGCAGGACGTCGGGCCCGACCAGCCTGACGATCTGCTGCAGACGCTCCTCGCGCTGCAGGATGACCAGGGCCTCGGCGCGCAGCTCGCCCCAATCCGGGACCAGGCGCTCCCAATGGGCGCGGACCTCGTCGGCGTACTCGGAATACGAGCGCAGCCAATGGATCGAGGGATAGTGCCGGGCGTTGGCCAGCTCCGTGTCCAGGGCCCAGAAGCACCGGATGAACCGCCGGGTGTGCTGGGTGACAGGCTCGGAGAAGTCCCCCCCCGGAGGGCTCACCGCGCCCACGATGCTCACCGAGCCGCTCTCCCCGGCGAGCGTGGTCACGGCGCCGCCCCGCTCGTAGAACTGCGCCAGCCGCGCGGGCAAGGACGCGGGGAAGCCCTCCTCCGCCGGCATCTCCTCGAGCCTGGCCGCCAGCTCGCGCAGGGCCTCGGCCCAGCGGCTCGTCGAGTCGGCGAAGACCGCCACGTCGAGGCCCATGTCCCGGTAGTACTCGGCCAGGGTGATGCCCGTGTAGATGGAGACCTCGCGCGCCGCCACGGGCATGTTGGAGGTGTTGGCGATCAGGACCGTGCGCTCCATCAGGGGCCGGCCCGAGCGCGGGTCCTTGAGCTCCGGGAACTCGCGCAGCACCTCGGTCATCTCGTTGCCGCGCTCGCCGCAGCCGATGAAGACGATGACCTCGGCCGCGGCCCACTTGGCCAGCTGGTGCTGCATGATGGTCTTGCCCGTGCCGAAGCCGCCCGGGATCGCCGCCGACCCGCCCTTCCCGATGGGGAAGAAGGTGTCGATGATCCTCTGCCCCGTGACCAGAGGCTGCGTGATGCGCAGGCGCGCGCGGATGGGCCGGGGGACCCGCACGGGCCAGCGCTGGAGCATGCCGACCTCCCGCGGACCGTCCAGCGTGTCGAGCTCGACGAGCGGCTCGCGCAGGGCATAGTCCCCCTCGCCCGCGATGCGGCGCACCGCGCCGCGCAGGCCTGGCGGGACCATGACGCGATGGCTGACCAGAGGGGTCTCGGCCACCCGGCCGAGCGCCTGGCCTTCGGCCACGGACTCTCCGGGGCGCACCGCGGGCGTGAACCGCCAACGCCGCCCGAGGTCGAGCGGGTCGGGCTTGGTCCCGCGCTGGATCCAGGCCCCGTCGCGGGCCTGCATCGCGGGCAGGGGGCGCTGGATCCCGTCGTAGATGCCGCCGATGAGCCCCGGTCCGAGCCACACGGACAGCGGGGCTCCGCTGCGCTCGACCGGAGCGCCGGGCTTGAGCATGGTGGTATCCTCATAGACCTGGATGGTGGCCCGGTCGCCGGCCACGCGCACCACCTCGCCGACGAGGCCGAGCTCGCCCACATGGACCACCTCGTACATCTGCGCCTCGGAGAGGCCCGCGGCCGTCACCACAGGGCCGCTGACGCGGACGACCACCGGCCGGCCGGCGGGGCCGCTCACGGCCCGGACCCCGGACGCCCGGCCGGGGCGGCAAGCCCGGCGCGGACCGCGAGCCGCCGCCTCAGCTCCGGCCAGAGGCGCTCCAGGCGCGCGCCGAGCCGGTCATCCCAGACCTGGCGGCCCGCCTCGTCCTCGACGATGACCCCGCCCTCGGCCAGCGCGGGCTCCTCGCGGACCTCCACGCGCAGGGGACCGCGCCCGACGCGCTCCGCGGCGGCCCGGTCCAGCCCGTCGCCCAACGCGGTGCGGTCGGCCGGCGAGAGCTTCACCACGAAGGCCGTACCGGCCATCCGGCCCATGGCCTCGGCCGCGAGCCCCAGGACGGTCTCCCGGTAGGCCGCGCCGCTCCGGGCCAGCTCCGTCAGCCTCCGGCGGGCGGCCTCGCGGATGGAGCCGAGCTGCTGCTCGACCCGCGCCGAGCGCAGGCGCCCGGCCTCCACGGCGACGGAGGCCGCCAGCCGGTCCCGGCGGCGCGCGCCGGCCGCCTGGGCCTCGCCCAGCCGGTCCTGACTCTCCCGGCGGCCCTGCGCCTCGGCGCGCGCCAGGATCGTCTCGGCCTCCCGGCGGGCGGCCCGCAGGATGTCCTCGCTCTCCCGGCCGGCCTCGGCCAGGATCTCCGCGCGCAGGAGTTCCCGGGGATCCGGACGCTCGCTCGACACTAGGCCCCCGCCCCGCCGAGGTCTATGCCCACGGCCTCCTGCGCGAGCCGCCGCAGGCCCCTGCGGCCCGGCCGCGGCCCCCGAGGCCCGGGGATCTCCACGATCAAGGGTCGGTCCCGTTCGATCCGGAAGGCGTCGACCTGGGCGCGGATGGCGGCGGCCGCGTCCTCGCCGAGCAGGATGACGGCGCAGTCGCCCCGCGCGACGGCCCGGTCCAGGGCGGCGGCGGCCTGGGGCGCGCCGACCGCCGTTTCCCCAGGAACGCCCGCCAGGCGCAGCCCCCGGACCGTGTCCTCGTCGGCGATGCAGTAGAACCCCATCGTTCCCCTACAGCTTCTGCAGGATCATCATGGAGATGGCGAAGCCCAGCACCGCCAGCCCTTCGGCCAGCGCCACGAAGATCAGGCTGCGGACCAGGAGCTCCGGCTTCTCCGCGGCCGCGCCCATCGCGGCCGAGCCGATGCGCCCCACGGCGTAAGCGGCCCCGAGGACGCAGACCGACATGGTCAGCGCGGCCGCGAACCCCAGGCCGACGGCGCGCGGGACGGAGGCGGCCAACTCCGCCGCCGCCCCGCCGGCTCCGGGCTCGACCGCCCAAGCCGCGGAGCCCAGCAGGAGCGCGGCCGCCAAGACGACCCCGGACGACAGATGAAAGCGATCCGGCACGATGCACCTCCCCGCGCCCTAAGGCGCGAACCCGTCCAAGGAGAACGGCACGAACGGCCGGCCGTCCCCGGCGAAGAATTTCCCGAAGAACTCGTAGTACTCCAGACGCAGAGCCTGGACCGCGGCGATGGTCCCCTCCAGGACGATGGCTGCGGCGTTGCCGCAGACCAGGACCATGGCGGCGGCCAAGCCGGAGCCGCCGCACAGGCGCGCTACCTCGGCCGCCAGAAGAGCGGCCGCCGCCAGCAAGGCCGCATGGCTCATGGCATAGGCGGCCAGACGCACGAAACTGACCGTGTTGGCCAGATAGACCAGCACGGTCTCGAAGGCCCCCACGAACGATTCCGCGGTCGCGGCCAGGAGGCCGCCCGGATCGGCCGGCCGCCCGGCTCGGCCGGCGAAGACGCATGCGAGCGGCCGCCGGATAGCCCAGGCCGCGACGGGAAGGATGAGCGCCAGCCGGAAAGCCCAGCCGGCCGGCCCGCGCGCCGGCCCGGCGGCGGATCTGGCCAGCCAGGCGAGAGCCGCCCAATAGAACAGGAGGCCGGACGCGCCGAACCGGTCGAGCAGGGCCCCGAGCCGGTCGCCGCGCCGGAGCCGGTTGACGATGTTGAGGACCAGTCCCAGACTGATCATCCCGGCTCCGACGCAGAGGCTCGCGCCGAGCAGCCGCAGGGGGTCCCCCTCGAGAGGATCGCGCCAGAGCGCGAATCTCTTGAGCCAGCCGAGCCCGAAGCAGCTGCCGTAGACCAGGCCGAAAAACAGGCTCGCCAGCCCGCCGTACAAAATGAGCGCCCCGACATCGCGCACCCGGGTGCTGCACCCGCCCCGGAGCGCGGCCAGTCCGGCGAGCGCGAGGACGGCGCCTTGGCCCGCGTCGCCGAACATCATGCCGAACATGAGGATATAGCTCAGGGCCAGGAACAGCGTCGGCTCCAAGTCCCCGTACCGAGGCAGGCCGTACGCCGCCACGAGCACGGCGAAGGGCCGCAGCAGCCGGGGAGGCCGCAGGAGCACGGGGATGTCCTCCGGGGGCTCGCCTCGGGGCGGGCGCGTCTCCAGCGCGCAGCGGCCGCCGGTGACCTGGCCGAGGTCCCGGGCCAGAGCCGGGGCGTCGGCGGCCGGGACCCAGCCGGCGAGCCGGACCGCCGCCTGCGTGCGCGGGGAGAGCTGCTCCGCCTCAAGCAGCCGCCTCTCCTCCCGAGAAATCCGCTCGAGCTCGGCCAGGGACCCGGACGCGCGGACGGCGAGGGCCCGAAGCGCGGCCTCCACGCGCTCGAGCTGCGCCGCGGCCCGCCGGGCCCGGCGCCGGCCGTCTGCGCAGAGCGCCGCGAGAGGCACATCCGCCGGCGCCGGCGGCGGCTCCGGCTGGAACCCCGCCCGGGCCAGCACCGCGTCCAAGGCCGCCCCCCCGCCGCGGCTGGCCAGGGCGATGAGCTGCCGCCGCCCCCGGCTCCGCGCCAGCGGCAGCAGGACCGTGCCGCCTCCGACCGCCCCGGTGATGCCGGCGAAACTAGGCTCCGGGAGGCTGCCGATGACGCAATGCAGGAAGGACAGCCCGCTGAGCTGAGCCATGCGGATATCGAGCCCCTCATAGCCCGCGAGCCTCTCGCCAAGAGCGGCCGACTCCGCCCGGCGCTTGAGAAGCCTCTGGCGCAGCTCCAGAAGGCGGTCCGCCCGCGCGGACCATGCCGCGAGCTCGGCCTCGGCCTGCTCCCAGGACAGGGCCGGCCGCTCGCCGCTCGCCTCCAGAGGCGGCACCTCCAGAGCCCGGCGCAGTTCCTCCACTCGGGCCCGGAGACGGTCGCAGCGAGCCAGGCCGGCCCGGTGGTCTGGAGGGTCCCGGGGCGCCGTGTCGGGCCCGGCCTGGGAGCGGGTCAGCTCGACGAATCCCAGCCACCCCAGGCGCCGCAGCACCGTCCGCTCGTCGCGGGCGAGGACGAGCGCGTCCAGCCGCAGCATGGGCGCGGTCTCAAACATGGGCGGCCCTCTGCTCGGCGCGCGGGATGAGCCGCGGCCGGATCGCTTCCGGGGCCACGCCCAGGCGGATGCCCTCGCAGAGGGTGATGAGGTTCGCGACCTCCACCCGCCGGATGCCGGTGTAGCCGGCCACGACGCCGAAGCCCATCGCGCTGCGCCGGAAGGCCTCGTCCGCCAGGCGCAGGAATCGCTTCCAGGCCAGGGCCTCCCAGACCCCGGCGTCCGACGCCGGTGCGGGCTCCGCGGGAGGCAGGGCGTCGAGACCGTGCCGGACGGCCAGGCCGAGCGCGGACCCCAGGTCCGGGGCCTCGAGCATGGCGGCCAGCCGCTGACGCGTGATGGCGGTCCCGGCCATGTGCCAAGGCAGCAGCGCCTCGGCCTTGAGTCCGTAGAGGAATCTCCCCCGGACCAGCAGCCCCAGATGGAATATGTCCGCCTCCTGGCAGAGCATGGCCGAGACCGCGGCGCGGTCCTCTCCGGGGAGCTCATCGGCCCGGTCGAGCAGCTCCCGGAGGTAGCCGCAATCCAGCCCCATCTCGTAGAAGAACGGCTGGTCCGGCTCGCCGGAGATGAGGACCGCTTCCCGGAGGCCCTCGCGCAGCCGACCGTCCGGCAGCAGGCCGATGAGGTCCCGCGGCCCCCGCCCCGGCTCCAGAGCCGCGAGGTCCAGCTCCATCCCGCGCGGCAGGGCGAGGAGACAGGCCCGCACGTCCTCGGGAGAGGCCTTCGTGAGCCCCCCCCGGATCATGACCTTGAGGTTCTCCACCTGGAACCGGACCAGCATCCAACTCAAAAGGCGGGTCTGCGGCCGGCTCAGATACGGCGTCAGGGCGCAGAGCTCCTGGGCCAGATCCTGCGCCAGCCGCCTCTGCAGGTCCGCGGCGCCGGCGATGTCCGCGCCCGGGCAGACCGCGCGCGCCAGCTCGGGGATGGTGCGCAGGCGGCACAAAGCGTCGAGCCGCTCGACCTCGGCGGATCCGGCCCAGCGCCCGTGGAGCCGGGCGGCGATGAAATCGAGGTCCTGGAAGTTCGTCCGCGTCATGACCGGTGCCGCCTACATCGGATGATGGTGGCCGCAAACGCATGCGACGACGGCGTCCACGGCGCCGCGGGTGAAGTCCTCCTCTAGGCGGACCTCGGCCTCCATCTCGGCCACGGCTTGGGCCAGCCCCCGGCGCCATTCCCGCTCGACATCCTGGCGGGCCGTCTCCAGGACCCGCTCCGCGTCGAGCCGGGCCTCCCGGCGGGCCCGGTCCAGCAGGTCCTGCGCCCGCCGGCGGGCCTCCGCCACCAGATCCTCGCGCCGCGCCCGGGCGGCCGCCACCAGACGCACGGCCTCGGCCTCGGCCGCGAGCACTTCTCGGATCACATCCTGCATGGCGGGCCTCCGGAATGTCCTGAGATCCTGGGAAGGCCCCGCGCACGCCGCGGCGCGCCAGGCCATCTCAAGACTTAGAAGATAGCGGGCGAGTGTCAAAGCGACATCAAAGGACTCCGCCTCGCCCGCGGCCCCGCCTCTTGATGTTGTTTTGACCGCCCCCGACTACAATATCCTTGCCCCGGGAGGACCCATGATCGCGCCGCGATCCATCGACAAGCTCATCGAGGAGCAGATACGTCGTTGGGAGGCGTCGCGCCGCCGCCGCCCGCCGGAACTCCCGCCCGACCCCGTCATCGCCGTCTCCCGCTTGCCCGGCTGCTACGGCGGCAGCCTCGCGCTGGAGCTCGCCCGGCGGCTCCAGTTCGACTTTTTCGACCGCGAGATCCTGCACCAAGTGGCGCTGAACACGCACCTCAGCGAGACCATCCTCAGGACCTTGGACGATAAGGACCTCCCCCGGATCACGGAATGCGTCGAGGCCCTATTCCTGGGACGCTACCTCAGCGGAGACTACTTCCGCTGCCTCTCCAAGGTCCTGATGGCCATCGCCGCGCACGGCCGCGCCGTCATCCTGGGGCGCGGGGCGAGCCTCATCCTCAAGCCGGAGTGCTGCGTGCGGGTCCTGCTGGTGGCCCCCTTCAAAGAGCGCGTGCGCGCCGTGGCCGCGCACGAGGGCGTGACGCGCCTGGAGGCCCAGCGCCGGCTGGTCCGCTCCGACTCGGAGCGCCGCGACTTCTTTCAGCGCCACTTCCATACCGAGATGCTGGACCCGACGCACTACGACCTGGTCCTGAACACGGCGGACCTCGGCCGGGACGCGATTCTGGCCATCCTCCAGACCGCCTGGGAAGGCAAACGGGCGCAGGCGCGGGCCCTGGCCTGCGCCGGGTGACCGGACGGCGCCGGGCTCTCTCCCGCCGTCTCCGTGATCCACCCCTGGCGGGGCCCGGCGTCGGTATACTAGAATCCCTGATCATGACGCGGGATCCAGACAGACGGGATGGACCATGCCGGGCCTGGGCCTTATCGGCGGCGTTGGCGTTGTCCCCGACCGCGGCCGCGGCTTCTGAAGGAGTGTCGTTCCAATCGGTCCAGCGCGTGGCCGAGACCCTCAAGCTGCCGGACGCCCATGCGCAAGCCCTGTTTCGCTCCGCCCTGCTCGACACCGGACGCCAGGCCTCGGCCGCAGACGACGGGACCATTTACGTCAAGACCGGCGACATCCCGGCGGAGTGGCTGCGCGACTCGAGCGCCCAGGTGGCGCCATATCTCTTCTTCGCCAAGGACGATCCGGCCGTCGCGGCGTTCCTGCGCGGCGTGATCCTGCGCCAAGCGCGCTCCCTGTCGCGCGACCCGTACGCCAACGCCTTCAACCCCGACTATTCGGTCTGGGAGGAGAAATTCGAGCTGGATTCCCTGGCCTACCCGATCACTTTGTCCTGGACTTATTGGCGCGTGACCGGAGACACCACCGCCTTCACCTCGGACGTGGCCGAGGGCTTGGCCTCCGCCCTGGACGTGATGGCGGCCGAGCAGGATCACGGAAGCGCGCCGCGCCATTACTCCCATCATGAGCTGCAGAACAATCCCGCGGCCCGCACGGGCATGATCTGGACGGGCTTCCGTCCCTCCGATGATGCCTGTGTTTACAATTACCTGATCCCCTCGGAGATGATGGCGGTGGTGGCCCTGCGCGAGCTGGCTCAGCTGGAGCGGGAGGTCCTGCATGACGAAGGGCGGGCCGCCCGGGCGGCGCGCCTGGCCGCGGAGGTGGACCAGGGCATCAAGGCTTATGGGGTGGTGAAGCATCCCCGCCGCGGCGAGGTCTATGCCTATGAGGTGGACGGCTTGGGCCATGCCCTGCTCATGGATGATGCCAACATCCCGAGCCTCCTGTCCTCGCCGTCCTTCGGCTATGGCTCGGCCTCCGACCCGGTGTATCAGAACACGCGCCGGTTGGTGCTCTCCAAGGACAACCCGTTCTTTTTCTCCGGGAAGAAGGGCGCGGGCATCGGCAGCCCGCATACGCCTCCGGGCATGGTGTGGCCGCTGGCGCTCATCGCCCAGGCCATGACCGCCACGGACCCGGAGGAGAAGAGGAAGGTCGAGAACCTGCTGCTGGCCAGCGATCCGGGGGACGGCCGGCTGCATGAATCCTACGATGTCAACAATCCGCGCCGCAACACGCGCCCGGACTTCGGCTGGCCCAACTCGCTTTTTGCCCAGTACGCGCTGGTCCAATACGGCGGCCGCGCGCCCCTGCCTGTCGGCGCGCCTTGAGCGCGATTTTTTTCATGCACCCCATGCTATAATCTGAATCGGTCCGGTTGTTGTTGTTCTGGAGACGATCCCATGAGACACTCTCCCTCGCGAAAAACCGATCTCCCCACCCTCCTCCTGGCCCTGTTGCTCAGCCTGCCCGGCGTGGGCCTGGCCGCCCCAAGCTCCTTCCCCTCGATGAAAAAAGGCGTCGGCGACACCTCCGGCCTTGCGGCGAGCATCGACGGGCTCAAGGTCTCCTGGTATTATAATTGGAAGCCGGCTCCGGACGCCGGGAACCCCCAGGCCGAATTCGTGCCCATGATCTGGGGCGACTATTTCGCCACCGACAAGGTCCTGGACGCCATCAAGGCCAATCCCCGCTACACGGCCCTGCTCGCCTTCAACGAGCCCGACGGCACCGGCGAGTCCAACATGACGGTCGCACAGGCCATCGCCCTGTGGCCGAAGCTGATGGCCACGGGCAAGCGCCTGGGCAGCCCCGCCGTGACCCAATCCGGTCCGGGAGCGCTCTGGCTGGAGCAGTTCATGGCCCAGGCCAACGCCTTGGGCTACCGGGTGGACTTCCTCTGCGTCCACTGGTACGACGACGTCACCCAGCCGCAAGCCGCCCCGATGCTGGCCAGCTTCCTTTCGGATCTCCACGACAAGTATCACCTGCCGATCTGGCTGACCGAATTCTCCGGCGGCAATTGGGACTTCATCGCCCATAAGCCGCTGACGTACAAGCACAACACCGACTTCATCGCCAAGGCTTTGCCCCTCCTGGAAGGCCTGCCCTTCGTCGAGCGTTACGCGTGGTTCGCCACGATCTCCGACCAGGGGAACTTCAAATATTTCTACGAGAAGGCGTCCCTCTACAGGAGCGATTCCGACGATTTCACAGAGGTGGGCGCCGCCTATCGCGATTTTACCCCGGAGCCGCTGTTCAGCGCGGCCTCCTTCAAAAGAGTCCCCTACCGGATCCGCCCCCACCGGCCGGATAAGCGCTGACGGACCCTACCGGGTCAGGGTGAAGGACCCCTTCAGGGCGATCGCGTCGGATGCCCCTCCGACCAGGATCGCGAACTCGCCTGGCTGCGCGGTCCACCGGCGGCTCTTTTCGTCGTAGTAAGACAACGCCCTGCGGTTGAGCCGCAGCGTCACCGGGCGCGTCTCGCCCGGCTGCAGCATGACCTTGGCGAAGCCCTTGAGCTCCTTGACCGGCCGGGCGACGCCGGAGTGCGCGTCTCCGATGTAGAGCTGGGCGACTTCGGCGCCCGCGCGGGCGCCGGTGTTCTTCAGATCGAAGGACACCGAGACGGCCTCCGGGTCGGACGCCGAGCCGGGGGTGACGCTCAGGTTGCCGTACTGGAAGCTCGTGTAGGAAAGCCCGTGGCCGAAGGCGAAGAGCGGCTTGGTCGAAGACCGGTCGAAATGGCGGTAGCCCAGGAACACGCCTTCCTGGTAGGGGACGCGCTTGCTGCCGGCCTGGGGCGAGTAGCTGGCGAAGGCCGCGCTGTCCTCCCATCTTTTCTCGAAGGAGGCCGGAAGCTTCCCCGAAGGACTGGCTTCGCCGAAGAGGATCTGCGCCAGCGCGCGGCCCCCCTCCTGCCCCGGGTACCAGGCGGTGAGCAGGGCCGGGACCTGGTCGATCCAGCCGCCCATGTCCACCCCGCCGCCCGCGGTCAGGACGACGATGATGTTCTTGTTCACGGCGGCGATCTCGCGGATGAGCTGGTCTTGTCCGTCCGGAAGCCGGAAGGTGCGGTCCGCGCCTTCCACTTCAGAGGAGGGGTTGAAGCCCACGCAGACGATGACCGCGTCGGCCTTGGCCGCCAGAGGCTTCGTGTCCCGGCCCACGTACTGGTCCGCGGGCACGATCCCGAGATGCGCGGCAGCGGCGCCCACCTCCTCGAAATACTCCAGGACGACCTTGTACGGCTGCCCGGCCTTCAGGCTCTTCGTGGCGGTGTTGAGCGTCTCCGAACGCCGGGTCCAATCGTTGATGAGGAGCTCGTTGTCGACGAAGAGGCGCACGCCGTCGTCCGCGGAGACGTGGAATCTGTAATCCCCCGTTTTTTTCGGGGTGTAGTAGGCCGTCCACCGGGCCGAGAAATGATCCGCCGGGCCCCGGGGATCATAGCTCCCGTTGCCCCAGTCGAAATCGACCCGCGGCTCCGTGCGGGTCAGCGCGGCGGCGCCCTGGAGGTCCTGGTTGTTGAAGTATTCCCCCTTGAGCCCGGCGCTGCCGCCGGCCGGCGCGGTGCTGAACTCGGTCTGCGCCGCCATCTCCGCCATGGGGACGGTATCCGCCGCGGTGAGCACCTTGACGTCCGGCCCCAGGTAATCGCTGATCCCTTCGAGATAGCTCACCGCGTGGAACGGGCTGACCAAAGAGCTGCCGCCGCCGCCGATCACCGCGGGATAGGCGTCGGGGCCGATGACGGCGACGGTCTTGATCTTCTTCTTATCCAGAGGCAGCAGGCCGCCGTCATTCTTGAGCAGGACCATCCCGCTGCGGGCCGCCTCCAGGGCGAGCTCCCGGCCGGCGGAGTTGTAGAGCGGGATCGCAGGGTCGCTTTGGCCGCGGTCCAGGAAGCCGAAGGCGATGGCTTGGCGCAGGATACGGAGGACCTTGTCGTCGATGACCGCGGCGGCGATCCGGCCGTCCTTGACCGCCTGCAGCAGGACGGCCGGGGCCATGAGTTCGCCCGCGGGCATCTCCAGGTCCAGGCCGCCGTTGGCGGCGGCCACCCCGTCGTGCGTGGAGCCCCAATCCGACATCATGATCCCGTCGAAGCCCCATTCGCCTTTGGCGATCTCGTTGTTGAGGCGGCCGTTCTGGGTCATGTGGACGCCGTTGACGGGGTTGTAGGAATCCATGATGGCGCCGACCTTGGCCTCCTTGACCGAGGCCTCGAAGGCGGGCAGGTAGATCTCCCGCAGCGTGCGCTCATCGAGATTGGAGCTGACATCGTAGCGGTCGTACTCCTGGTTGTTGGCGGCGAAATGCTTGGCCGTGGCCATGACGCCCTGCGACTGGATGCCCGTGATCTCGGAAACGGCCATCCGGGAGGCGAGGTAGGGGTCCTCCCCGAAATACTCGAAGTTGCGCCCGCACATGGGCGCGCGGTAGATGTTCATGCCCGGCGCCAGGACGATGTGGACCCCCCGCGCGCGGGCATCCTGCCCCATCATGACGCCGAAGCGCCGCGCGAGGTCCGTGTCCCAGGAGGCGGCCAGGGCGATCCCGGCGGGATAGGCGGTGGTCGGGCCGTAATCGTGCACGCCCAGCGGGCCGTCCGACATCTTGAGCGAGGGGATCTTCAGCCGCGGCAGCGGGCGCGTGAAAAACGGAGGGACGCCTCCGACCATGGCCACTTTTTCTTCGAGGGTCATCTGGCGCACCAGGGCCTGCGCCCGCTGCTCCACCTGGGTCCGCGCCGCGTCCCAGGCGGAGATGGCCTTGGCCCACGCCTGGGCGATCTTGGCGTGGCCCCGGAGGCTGGGGTGGATGCGGTCCGGCTTGCCGCCGAGAGTCGCGAAGAGATCCTGCTTGACGTTGAATCTCGAGTAGACTTCGACGAAGGAGAGGTTGTCGCGCCGCAGCTCCCGTTCCAGGATCGGGAAGACGGCATTGAACGTCTTGGCATGCTCGCCCCACTCGGGCCAATCCACGGGCGGGATGTTGGAGACGATGAAGCGGACGGCGGGATGGCGCGTGGTCAGGCCGTCGATGAGCGCGCGGAGGTCCTTCTGGGCGGGCTCCACATCGTAGCCCATCCAGATGTTGTTGGTCCCGATCATGAGCAGAACGATGTCCGGCGTGAACGCGTCGACCCAGCCGTCGATCTGCGCCGCCAGCTGCTCCACCCGCAGCCCCGGGATGCCCTGGTGCTTGAGCGTGGAGGCGGGGTTCGACTCCCCGCTGCGGCCGCCCACGAATTCGACTTCCAAGCCCGCCTTCGCGAGCTCGCGCTTGAGCGGGGCGCGGTAGCTGTCGGTCGCGGCGAGCCCGTCGGTGATCGAATCCCCGGCGCACAGGATGCGCACAGGGCGGTTGCGCGCGGCGAGCGACCCGGGCAAAGAGAGGGCGGCGAGCAGCAGCAGCCAGCGCGGATATCGGTTCATGGTGTCATCCTTTAGAAGACGTTGGGATCTTTTACTGCCAAGCCGATCCCTGCTGGGGAAGCCAGGAGGCGGATCGAGCCAAGCGGTCGTTCCAGTCGGATCCGAGCTGCGGGGCCGGCGGCCTGGGAAGGGAGATGATGGCATCGGCCCAGACCTGGGCGATCTTGGCCTGGCCCAGGAAATTGGGGTGGATGCGGTCCTCATTTCCGTTGCTGAGTCTCACGAAGAGGTCCGTTTTGGGGTCGATTTTCGAATAGGAATCGACAAAGGAGAGGCTGTCGCGCCGCAGCTCCTTTTCCATTATAGGGAAGATGGCATTGAACGTCTTGACATGCTCGCCCCACTCGGGCCAATCCACGGGCGGGATGTTGGAGACGATGAAGCGGACGGCGGGATGGCGCGTGGTGACGCCGTCAAGCAAAGTCCGCAGCGCCTGCTGGGCGGGGGCGATGTCATAGTCCATCCAGATGTTATTGCTGCCGATCATGATCAGAACAAGGTCGGGCTTGAACTCGTCGACCCATCCGTCGAGCTGATCCGCCAGCTGCTCGACTCGCAGTCCCGGGATGCCCTGGTGTTTGAGAGTGGAGGCGTGATTATACTCTCCGCTGCGTCCACCCACGAATTCAGCCTCGACGTCTCGCGCCGCGAGATCAAGCTTGAGTTGGGCGCGGTAGCTGTCGGTCGCGTCCAGACCGTCGGTGATCGAATCGCCGGCGCAGAGGATGCGCAGAGGGTGCCCCAACGCCAGGACGCGCCCCGGCAGCGCCAGAGCGGCGAGGACGATCAACCATCGGGAGCAGGAGCTGATCATGGCCTCCGCAGGATTCTCTTGCGATTAGACTACTTCCGGCTGTAAAAATCAATAGGAATCGATGCGCTGCGGAGGTGGCGCGGCGGCCGGGATATATTGCACACTTTTCAATACCAATCCGGTCCGGGAGGACATCCGATATCCGCATGAAGGGACGCCTGGGGGGGATCGCCTGCATCCTCCTGTTCGCCGCGCCGGCCCTGGCCCAATACGAGGACAGCGGCCCGCGGGGGCTGTATTTCCCGAAGAAGCAGTATCAGCCGGCCCCGATCCCGGATTTCGAGTCCAGCCGGGAAAGGCTGCCGGAGCCGATCCTGGAGGATAATAAGGAACTGCTGGATCTGTACTGGACGGCCTGGCGTCTGGCCTTCAAGAATTTCAAGAAGCCGGTGCCGGGCACGACGCTGGTCTCCAATTACCTGGATGCCGCCTTCTCGGCCAACATCTTCCAGTGGGACACGATCTTCATGATGCTCTTCGCGCGCTACGCGCACCCGGTCTTCCCGGCCATAGAATCGCTCGACAATTTCTACACCCGCCAGCACGCCAACGGCTACATCTGCCGCGAGATCAAGGGCTCCGACGGCAGCGACTTCGTCTGGGAGGGCCGGGAGAACACGGTCAACCCGCCCCTGTTCAGCTGGGCCGAGATGGAGTCCTATAAGGTGACTGGGGACAAGACGCGTCTGGCCCGGGTCATGCCCGCCCTCCTGAAGTACGCCGAATGGCTGGAGACCGGCCGCAAGAAGCCCGGGACCAAGCACGGCCTCTACTGGCAGACCGGGCTGGGCTCGGGCATGGACAACTCCCCCCGCCGGGGCTCGGGCTGGGTGGACATGTCGGCGCAGATGGTGGTGATGTACAAGTCCCTCGCGGACATGGCCGACGTCCTGGGCCAGCCGGAGGCGGCGGCCCGGCACCGCGCCCAGGCCGCGGCGATCGCCGGCAAGATCAACGCCTTCATGTGGGATGAGGCGGACGGCCTCTACTACGACGTAGACGACGAGGGCCATCGGGTCAAGGCCAAGACCATCGCTTCGTTCTGGCCGATGCTGGCCGGGATCTGCGACCAGACCCAGGCCCGGCGCCTGCTGGAGACGCTCAAAGACCCCAAGACGTTCTGGCGCACCATCCCCTTCCCCACGCTGGCCGCGGACCAGAAGGATTACAAGTCCGACGGCTATTACTGGCTCGGCGGCGTCTGGGCCCCGACCAACATGGCGGTCATCAAGGGGCTCGACGCCTACGGCGAGGAAGGGCCCAAGGCCCGCTCCTACCGGGAGTTCGCGACCCTGGCCTCGGAGACCTATCTCGACGGCATGTCCCGGGTGTTCAAGAAGACCGGAACCCTCTGGGAGAACTACTCCCCCGACGCCTACGCTCGCGGCGGGCTGTCCAAGTCCCGCTTTGTGGGCTGGAGCGGCTGCGGCCCGATCGCGTTGCTCATCGAGGACGTGCTGGGACTGCGGCCCGACGCCGGGCATCGGCGCCTGACCTGGGTCCTGTCCCGCATCGACCGTCACGGCATCAAGCGCCTGCCCCTGGGCGACACGACCGCCACGCTGGTCTGCGACCGGCGCGAGGATGTGGAGAGCCCGGCGCGCATCACGGTGGACACGGACAAGCCCTTCGAGCTGGTCGTGGTCCATAGCGGCGGGAAGCAGTCCTTCGCGCTCCCGGCCGGGCACAGCGTCATCGCGGCGGGGCCGTCGCCATCAAGCCAGTGAGATCCGATCATCCGAACGGAGAGCCGCCCATGAAAAATCCGCCCCTGTTCTGCACGCTGGGCATCGATTACGGGACGAATTCGGTCCGCGCGCTCATCGTCAGCTGCGCGGACGGCGCCGAGCTCGCCAGCTGCGTCATAGACTACCCCAGCGGCAGGCATGGCATCCTGCTCGACCCCCGGGACCACAATCTGGCCCGGCAGAACCCGGCCGACTATCTCTACGGCCTGGAGAAAAGCGTCCAGGGCGCCCTCGCCGCGGCGCGCCGCCGTCCCGGCTTCTCCCCGGACCGGATCATCGGCATCGGAGTCGACACCACCGGCTCGAGCCCCATCCCCGTGGACGAGGACAACGTCCCGCTCGCGCTGCAGCCCAAATGGAAGAAGAACCTCGCGGCCCAATGCTGGCTCTGGAAAGACCACACCAGCTACCGGGAAGCGGCCGAGATCACGCGGCTGGCGGCGAAACTCCGTCCCCAGTATATCGCCAAATGCGGCAACACCTATTCCTCGGAATGGTGGTGGTCGAAGATCTGGCATTGCCTCAAGACCGCGCCGGACGTCTTTGCCGCCGCCTATTCCTGGGTGGAGCTCTGCGACTACATCCCCGCGGTCCTGGCCGGGGTCAAGGACCCGCGCCAGGTCCGGCGCGGCATCTGCGCCGCCGGGCACAAGGCCTTCTACAACGAAGCCTGGGGCGGCCTGCCCGACAAGAGATTCCTCGCCCGGCTCCACCCCAAGCTGGCCGCCCTGCGCGACCGGCTCTACGATAAAGCCTGGGACGCGCGCGCCTCGGCCGGGGCGCTGGGCGCCGAGTGGGCGGGCAAGCTCGGCTTGCGCCAGGGCCTGCCCATCGCCATCGGCGAGTTCGACGTCCACTACGGCGCCATCGGCTGCGGCGTCGAGGAAGGCGTGCTGGTCAAAGTCATCGGGACCTCCACCTGCGACTGCGCGGTGGTCAGCGGCCGCCGCCAGGTGGCCGACATCCCGGGCATCTGCGGCATCGTCAAGGGCGCGATCCTCCCGGATTTCTACGGCATCGAAGCCGGGCAATCCGCGGTGGGCGACATCTTCAAATGGTTCGTGGAGACGGTCTGCCAGGGCGACGCGGCCCTGCACTCCCGCCTCACGCGCGAAGCCGCGGCCGCCAAGCCCGGCCAGAGCGGCCTCCTGGCCCTGGACTGGAACAACGGCAACCGGACCATCCTCGTCGACCCCTTGCTCAGCGGCCTGCTCGTGGGACAGACCCTGCACACCACGCGCGCCGAGATCTATCGCGCCCTCATCGAAGCCACCGCCTTCGGCGCCCGCGCCATCATCGAGCGCATCAAGGAGTACGGGGTCCCGGTGCGGCGCATCGTCTGCTGCGGCGGCATCGCGGAAAAGAACCCGCTCCTGATGCAGATCTATGCCGACGTGACCGGCTGCCGCCTGCAGGTCGCGGGATCGAGCCAGGCCTGCGCGCTGGGATCGGCCGTCGCGGCCGCCGTTCTGGCCGGGCCCGCCCGGGGCGGGCACGCCTCCTTCCCGCAAGCCCAGCGCCGCATGACCTCGGTCCAGAAGACCGTCTACGCGCCCCGGCCGGCGGCGCAGCGGGTCTACAACGAGCTCTATGCCCTCTATCGCCGGCTGCATGACGCTTTCGGCGGAACCGCCGAGACTTCCCGTCTCGCGCCGGTGATGAAGGATCTCATCCGGATCAAGGAGGAACAGAATCCATGAAGAATCTCGCCAAGCAGGAGATCTGGTTCATCACCGGCAGCCAGCACCTCTACGGAGAAAAGGCGCTGCGCCAGGTCGCGGCCAATTCCAAGAAGGTCGTGGCGGCTCTCGGAGCGTCCAAGCGCCTGCCGCTGAAGCTGGTCTGCCAGCCGGTGCTCACCACGCCCGACGACATCCGCCGGCTCTGCCTGGAGGCCAACAGCTCCCCGGCCTGCGCCGGGCTCATCCTCTGGATGCACACCTTCTCCCCGGCCCGCATGTGGATCGCCGGGCTCTCGTCCCTGCAGAAGCCATTCCTGCACCTGCACACGCAGTTCAACCGCGACCTGCCCTGGGACAGGATCGACATGGATTTCATGAACCTCAACCAGGCCGCCCACGGCGACCGCGAGGCGGGGTTCATCCACACGCGCCTGCGCCTCAACCGCAAAGTGGTGGCGGGACATTGGTCGGACACCGAAGTCCAGGACCGCATCGCGGCCTGGATGCGCGCCGCGCGGGCCTGGCAGGACTGGCAGGGGGCGCGCTTCGCCCGTTTCGGCGACAACATGCGCCAGGTCGCGGTCACGGAAGGCAACAAGGTCTCGGCCGAAGCCCGCTTCGGCTTCGCGGTCAACGGCTATGGACTCGGAGACCTGGCGCAATGCATCAACGCCGTGGCCGAGCCCGCGATCAGCCGCCTCTGCGCCCGATACGAACAGCTCTACGCCGTGGCCAAGGACCTGCGCAAGGGCGGCCCCCGCCACGACGCCCTGCGCTACAGCGCGCGCGTGGAGCTCGGCCTGCGCTCCTTCCTGGAGGACGGCGGCTTCAAAGGCTTGACCACGACGTTCGAGGACCTCCATGGGCTCAGCCAGCTGCCCGGCCTGGCCATCCAGCGCCTGATGGCGGACGGCTACGGCTTCGGGGCCGAAGGCGACTGGAAGACCAGCGCCCTTCTGCGCGCCCTGAAGGTGATGGCCTGCGACCTGCCGGGCGGCACCTCGTTCATGGAGGACTACACCTACCACCTCCATCCCGAAGGCCATCTGGTCCTGGGCGCGCACATGCTCGAGGTCTGCGAGTCCATCGCGGCGGGGAAACCCTCGCTCGAGATCCACCCCCTGGGCATCGGCGGCAAGGACGACCCGGTGCGCCTGGTCTTCGACGCGCGCCCCGGCGCCGCCGTCAACGCCTCCCTCATCGACCTGGGCAACCGCTTCCGCCTGCTGGTCAGCGAGATCGACGTCATCAAGCCCCCCCAGCCCCTGCCCAGGCTCCCGGTGGCCCGGGCGGTCTGGACCTGCCGCCCCGACTTCAAGACCTCGGCCGCGGCCTGGATCTACGCCGGCGGAGCCCATCACACCGTGCTCAGCCACGCCGTGACCACGGAGCATCTGCGCGACTTCGCGGATATGGCGGGCATCGAGCTGGCCGTGATCGACGGCGAGACCACCGTGCCGGAGTTCCGCCGGCAGCTGCGCAACGACGAGATCTACTATCACCTCGCGCCGGGCCTGGGGAGCCTGTAAGGCCGCCATGCGCCGCTACCGGGACCTCCAGAAGGAGTGCTACGAAGCCAACCTGCTCCTGCCCCGCCACGGGCTCATCGACCTGACCTTCGGCAACGTCAGCGTGGCCGACCGCGGGCTGGGCGTCTTCGCGATCAAGCCCAGCGGGGTGGATTACCGGAGCCTCAAGCCCCGGGACATGGTGGTCGTGGATCTCTCGGGAAAGACCGTCGCGGGCCGGCTCAAGCCGTCCTCGGACACGCCCACGCATCTCCGGCTCTTCCAGGCCTTCACGCAGGCTCGCTCCGTGGTCCACACCCACTCGCGCCAGGCCACGGCCTTCGCCCAGGCCGGCCGGCCCATCCCCTGCCTGGGGACCACGCACTCGGATTATTTCCGCGGCGACATCCCCGTGACCCGGGCGCTCACGCCCCGCGAGGTCGCGGGCGACTACGAGCGGGAGACCGGCGAGGCGATCGTGGAGCTCTTCTCCCGGCGCGACCCGGCCGAGATCCCCGCGGCTTTGGTGCGCCACCACGGGCCGTTCGTGTGGGGCCCCTCCGGGATCAAAGCGGTGGAGAACGCCCTGGCCCTGGAGATCGTCGCGGGGATGGCGCTCCAGGCCCTCCGGCTGGCCCCGCGGGTCCGGGCGATCCCCTCCTATCTGAGGGACCGCCACTTCCTGCGCAAACACGGCGCCAAATCCTACTACGGGCAGACGGCCTCATCGTGAGTCCCAAGCCCCTGATCCGGCGCCGGCGCTTCGGCCAGACGCCGGAAGGCGAAGCGGTCTGGCTCTATTGGCTGGAGAACCGCCAGGGGCTGAAAGTCAGCGTCGCGACCTACGGCGCCACGGTCGTCAATATCCTGGCCCCGGACCGCCGCGGCCGGACCCGGGACATCGCCCTGGGGTTCGACCGGCTCGCGCCGTATCTCAAGCGCGGCCCCTATTTCGGCTGCACCGTGGGGCGCTTCGCCAACCGCATCGGCGGCGCCCGATTCACCCTCGATGGGAAGACCTACCGGCTCTCGCGCAATGAAGGCCGCAATTCCCTCCATGGCGGCCCCGGCGGCTTCGCCGCCCGCCTCTGGCAGGCCGAGCCGATCCCAGGCGCCGCCGCGGTGCGATTCTTCCGAAGGAGCCCGCACGGAGAAGAAGGCTATCCGGGGAATCTCGACGTCTCCGTCACCTTCACGCTCACCGCGCGCAACGAACTGCGCATCGCCTATCAGGCCAAGACGGACCGGCCGACCATCGTCAACCTCACCAACCACACCTATTTCAACCTGGCCGGAGCCGGTCTGATCCTCGGCCATGAGCTGACCCTGCGCGCCGACCGCTACCTGCCCGTCGACCGCGAAAGCATCCCCCTGGGGAAGAGCCGGCCGGTCGACGGCGTCATGGATTTCCGCAAGCCCCGGGCCATCGGAGCGCGCCCCGGCTACGACCACACCTACGTGCTCAAGCGCGTCAAAGACTCCCGGCCGGACGCCCGGCTCCAGGACCCCCGCAGCGGACGCTGGCTGGAGATGCGCACGGACCAGCCGGGGGTCCAGCTGTATACGGGGAACCATCTGAACGGGATCCGCGGCAAAGGCGGCCGCCCCTATCCCCGCTACGCGGGCCTCTGCCTGGAGACGCAGCACTTCCCGGATTCCCCCCGCCACCCTGATTTCCCCTCCACAGTCCTGCGGCCCGGCCGCATCTTCCAGACGCGGACCGTGTTCCGGTTCGGGACCGGCGCCCCGTCGCTCAAAACCAAAACCAAAGGGAGTCCAAACTCATGAACCCAGAAACAGCACCAACCCTGACCCGGCTGGACTGGCTGATGATCGTCGCCTACTTCAGCCTCCTGATGGGCGTCGCCTGGTGGGTCGTCAGGAAAAGCAAGGACACGGCCGCGGACTTCTTCCTGGCCGGCCGCAACCTCAGCTGGTGGGTCGTCGGCGCCTCGATCTTCGCATCGAACATCGGCTCCGAGCACGTCGTCGGGCTGGCCGGCTCGGGCGCCACGGACGGCGTGGCCATGGCTCACTACGAGCTGCACGCCTGGTGCCTTCTGATGCTGGCCTGGGTCTTCGTGCCCTTCTACGCGCGCTCCAAGGTCTTCACCATGCCGGAGTTCCTGGAGAAGCGCTTCTCGGTGGGCTCGCGCTACCTGCTCTCCATCGTCTCGCTGATCACCTTCGTGGTCTCCAAGATCGCGGTGGGCATCTTCGCGGGAGGAGTGGTGTTCGCCACCCTGCTGCCCGAGATCAACATCCACGTCGGCACGCACGTCATCAACAGCTTCTGGGTCGGCTCGGTCGCGGTGATCGTCCTGACCGGCCTCTACACCACGCTGGGCGGCATGCGCGCCGTGGCCTACAACGACGCGATCCAGTGCGTCGTCCTGATCACGGGCTCGGGCATGCTGACCGTCTACGGCCTCATCAAGCTGGGCGGCTGGAGCGAACTGCGGACCCTCTGCGGCTCGGAGATGTTCAACCTCTGGAAGCCCCTCATCCCGGCGGGAGTCACCGGGACCTGGGCTCCGGTCAAGGAAGCGGGCCGCATGGCCTGGTACTTCAACGACTACTTCCCCTGGCTGGGCATGCTCTTCTGCGCCCCCATCATCGGCCTGTGGTACTGGTGCACGGACCAATACATCGTGCAGCGCGCCCTGGGCGCCCCCGATGAAGCCACGGCCCGCCGCGGCAGCATCTTCGCGGCCTTCCTCAAGCTCTTCCCGGTCTATCTCTTCATCATCCCGGGCCTGATCGCCTTCGCCCTGGCCAAGAGCGGCAAGGTCCCGGGCCTGGCGGCCATGGTGGGTCCGGACGGCAAGGCCCTGCCGCACATCGCCCAAGGCGCCTTCCCCATGATGGTCAAGTACATGCTGCCGCCGGGCCTGCGCGGCCTGGTGGTGGCGGGGCTGCTCTCCGCCCTGATGGGATCGCTGGCCGGCGTGTTCAACGCCTGCGCCACGCTCTTCACCGTCGACCTCTACGAGAAATGGAAGCCCTCGGCCACGCAGCACGAGCTGGTGCGCATGGGCCGCATCGCCACCGGGGTCATGGTCCTCATCGCCCTGGCCTGGATCCCGGTCATCCAGGGCGCGCACGGCCTCTACAACTACCTGCAGTCGGTGCAGGGCTACCTGGCCCCGCCGGTCTTCGTGGTGTTCTTCTTCGGCGTGTTCTTCAAGCGCCTCAACGCCAAAGGCTGCCTGTGGGCCATGATCGTCGGGTTCGTCATGGGCCTGCTGCGCATGGCGGTGGACACTCCGGTGACGCTGGGCCTGCCGGGCTTCGAGCACGGCTACCCTCAGGGCTCGCTGCTGTGGATCATCAACAACATCTACTTCCAGTACTTCAGCGTGCTCATCACGATCGTTTCCGCCCTGGTCCTGGTCGCGGTCAGCTACATGACCTCACGGCCCGATTACGCGGCCATCGGCGGCCTGACCTACGGCACCGAGTCGGCTGATGAGCTCGACCGCACCCGCGCCAGCTGGGACATGCGCGATGTCCTGGCGTCGGGATTCGTGCTGATCTGCATCTCCGCGGCCTATCTCTACTTCCGGGGCTAGCGCCTTGAAGACCGCAGGATTGTTCCTGAGCCTGCTGCTGCCGGCCGCGGCCTGGGCCGCGGCCGGCGGCGGCCGGTCCTTCGACGACGGCTGGCGCTTCCACCGCGGCGACGCGCCCGACGCCAAGGACCCGGACTTCGACGATTCCGCCTGGCGCGGCCTGGACCTGCCCCATGACTGGAGCATCGAGGACCTGCCGCCGCGCGACCAGGACGACATCCCGGTGCTCTCTCTGCGCGACGGAGAGTGGCTGCAGCGCTGGGGCGACGACTCGGCCTGGTCCCGGCCCGGGCAGGACGAGAAGGCCTGGCAGAAAGTCACTCTGCCTTCCCGGTGGGCCCAGCACCCGGGCTTTTCCCCGGAGAAGCGCATCTGCTGGTACCGTCGCCATGTCGACATCGCCCAAGCGGCAGACCACATGGTCGACCTTTCCACGGTGATGGGCGCCGATGAGGTATTCTTCAACGGCGAGCGCATCGGCTCGACCGGGAAGTTCCCCCCTGATTTCGAAGCCTACTGGAGCAACGTCTACCAGAGGCAGCGCAGCTATCTTATTCCCGCCCGGCTGATCCACGAAAAGGACAACGTGCTGGCCGTGCGCGTCTATAGCGAAAATCCGGCCGTGGGCGGCCTCTACGACGCCCTGGAACCGGTCCGGCGCACGGGGCCTTTCGATCCGGGAGCCAGCCCCGGAAATACGGACACCGGGCATTTTGTAGGCGGGACCGGTTGGTACCGCAAGAGCTTCACCTTGACCGGGACCGAGCTGCGCGAAGTTTCTTTGCTCTTCGACGGGATATATATGGACGCGGACCTGTGGCTCAACGGCCGCCCCCTGGACTCGCATCCCTACGGCTACACCAGCTTCAACGTCGATCTGACGCCTTTCCTGGCCCCCCCCGGCAAAACCAACTTCCTGGCCGTGCGCGTGCGCAATCTGGGCCGCAACAGCCGCTGGTACAGCGGTTCCGGCATCTATCGGCATGTCTGGCTCTCTATCGATGAACCCATCCATGTCTCGCTCTGGGGCCTGTCCGTGGCCACCCCCCAGGTATCACCCGAGTCCGCTCAGGTTAAGGTCAGGACTGCTGTGGATAATGTCCCGGCCAAAGAGCGAATCCGCGCCAAGACCCGCCTCATAGCCCCGGATGGCTCCATCGCCGCGCAGGGCGAGGCCGAAGGCCACACGGACATCGAACAGACTTTCACCATCGCCAAACCCAGGCTCTGGTCGCCGCAGACGCCGGAGCTCTACCGCGCCCAGGTCGAGATCCTGGCGGAAGGGAAGACCAGCGATCAGGCCGAAACCACTTTCGGGATCCGCTCCATAACCGTGGACGCCGAGCATGGCCTGCGCCTCAACGGGCAGACCGTCAAGCTCAAGGGCGCCTGCGTGCACCATGACAACGGCCCCCTGGGCGCCGCGGCCATCGGCCGGGCCGAGGAGCGCCGCGTCGAGATCCTCAAGGCCAACGGCTTCAACGCCATCCGCACCAGCCACAACCCGCCCTCGCCCGCGTTCCTCGAGGCCTGCGACCGCCTGGGCATGCTGGTGATGGACGAGGCGTTCGACCACTGGAACCAGGAGAAGAACCCCGAGGACTACCACCGGTTCTTCAAGGACTGGTGGCAGCGGGACGTGGAGAGCATGGTCCTTCGCGACCGCAACCACCCCAGCGTCATCCTGTGGAGCGTGGGCAACGAGATCCCGGAGCGCAAGACCCCGGAGGGCGCCGCCACCGCCAAGCTCCTGGCCGACTTCATCCGCAGCCTGGACCCGACCCGGCCCATCACCTCCGCCTACAACGAAGTGTCGGAGACGGCGGACCCCTATTTCTCGGCATTGGATATCGCCGGCTACAACTACAATCCGGACCGCTACGCCAAGGACCACGCCCGAGCGCCCAAGCGGGTCATCGTGGGCACCGAGTCCCTGCCGGACCGGGCCTTCGAGTACTGGCACCCGGTAGAGACCATGCCCTGGGTGATCGGCGATTTCGTCTGGACCGGCATGGATTATCTGGGGGAATCCGGGCTGGGGCACACCGCTCTCGACAACGGGCTCTCCAGCTACCTGCGGCCCTGGCCCTGGCATCTGGCCAACTCCGGGGACATCGACATCTGCGGCTTCAAGAAAGCTCCCTCCTACTACCGCGACGTGCTGTGGGGCAGCAGCCGCCTGGAGATGACCGTGCACCGCCCCCTGCCGGAAGGCCGCCGTGAGGTGATCGGACAATGGGGCTGGCCGGACGAGCAGCGCAGCTGGAACTGGGCCGGGCAGGAAGGCCGGCCCCTGCAGGTCAAGGTCTACACCTCTTATCCGCAGGTGCGCCTGCTGCTCGATGGCCGGGAGATCGGCGTGCGGGATGTCAGCACGACCACCGCGTGGACCGGGAACTTCGAGACGCCGTCTTTGACCCCCGAGACCGCTCTGAGCGCCGACTTCACGGTGCCTTACGCGCCGGGCGAGCTGCGGGCCGTGGCCCTGGACCAGGGGCAGCCCAAGGAGTCCTTCATCCTGCGCACCACGGGACGGCCGGCGCGGCTGCGCCTGACGCCGGACCGCAGCCGCATCCGGGCCTCGCGCGACGATCTGTCTTACGTGACCGTGGAGGCGGTCGACGCCGCGGGCGCCCCGGTGCCCGATGCCGAGTTCCCGGTGGACTTCGCGGTCAGCGGCGCCGGGGAGCTGGCCGCCGTCGGCAGCGGGGACCCGCAGGACGTGTCGAGCTTCCGCGCGCCCCGGCGCAAGCTGTTCCACGGCCGCGCCCTGGCGATCCTGCGGCCCGAGGGGTCCCCGGGCGTCGTCACGCTGCAGGCTTCGGCGGAAGGCCTGGCCCCGGCCGCGGTCACGGTTTCCGTCGAGTCAGCGCCTTCAAAACCCCCGCGCCGATAAGGTAGCATACGCTCATGCTCGCCCGATTGGCCCTGGCCCTGGGACTCCTCCTGCCGCGGCCCGCGCACGCCGAGCGCCTCTCCAGCCGGACCTTTTACCTCGATTGCGGAAAAGGCGATGATGCCGCGGCGGGAGACTCGCCTTCGGCCGCCTGGGGAAGTCTCGATCGGGTCTCACGCCAGGCCTTCAGTCCCGGCGATCGCATCCTTCTGCGCCGGGGCACGCAGTGCGAAGGCGCCCTGTGGCCCAAAGGCTCCGGCCAGCCGCAAGCCCCCATCACGCTGAGCGCCTATGGCGCTGGACCCCGTCCCGTCATCAAAGCGGGAAGCCGGGATGCCGCCCTCAAACTTTTCAACCAGCAATACTGGGAGATATCCTCCCTGGACCTCTCCGGCGGGCAGCCCCGCGGCGTTTTCATCAGCGGCGACAAAGGGGTGCTCCGCCACATCCGCCTCACGGACCTTTCCGTCCACGATGTGGGAGGCGAACCGCAGACGAAGGACACCGGCCTCGTGATCATCGCGCCGGGCGCCGCGGCCCAGCGTTTCGAGGACGTCGCGATCGACGGCGTGACCGCCTACAACACCAGCCAATGGGCGGGGATCCTCGTGGGCACCGACCGTTTCGGATACCCCCCCGAGGAGTCGCGCAGCGCGCACGTGACCGTGCGCAACTCCATAGTGCATGACGTGGCCGGAGACGGCATCGTCCTCTTCGGGGTCAACCACGGGAGCATCGCTTCGAGCGCGGCCTGGCGCACCGGCATGCAATGGCGCCTGACCCTCGGCACCCCCAACGCCATCTGGACCTGGATGTGCCGCGATTGCGCGGTCGAAGGCAACGAGGCGTTCCTGACGGACAGCCCCTCCGTGGACGGCGGCGCCTTCGACATGGATTACGGCGACGCGGACAACGCCGTGCGCGACAACTATGGGCACGACACCCAAGGATATTGCGTGGCGGCCTTCGGCGCCGCGGGCTTCCACACCACGGGCGGGATCATCCGGGGGAATGTCTGCGAGCGCAACGGCTTAAGCCCCCGGCAGGCCCGCAACGCGGGCGCGGTCTATCTTCTGACCTGGAGCTCCGGCACCATCGACGGCCTGGTCATCGAAGGCAACACGATACTCTGGGATCCTCCCGGAGCGACGCCGGCCCTGGTCTGCGACGCCCGATCCCAAGGCCTCAAGAATCTGCTGAGAGACAACGACATCATCTCTCGTTCGCCCCTGATGATCGACAGCAACGATGCCCTGGAACTCTCCGGCAACCGCTATGTCCGTCCCGGCTCCCAAGCCTCTTCCTGGATCTATGACGGCCGGACCTATGGATCCTTCGAGGAATACCGGCGGCGCTCCCGACAGGACGCGGGCAGCACTCTGAAGACCGGACCCGCTGCGCGGCCTGACCTGGACCACGGCCCGATCTCGGGGGACATCGACCGGATCCAGGACCTTCGCGGCCAGGCCCTGCCCCTGAGCCGCTTCGCGGGCCAATGGGCCCTGATCTCCTTCCTGCAGAAGCAGGCCGGCGGCCGCGGGCTGGAGGACGGCTCGCGCAGCCGGATCGTCACGCTCAAAAGCCTGCGGGAGCAGTACCGGGCCGCCCTGCAGAGCGTGGTGGTCTTGGAGCCGGACGCCCAGGGCGGAGCGATCGCGGCGGACGACGCCGTCTTTGATTGGGGGCTGGAGGACTTCGTTCTGGCCCGGCCTGCGCAAGCCGCCGGCCCCGGCGGCTTGAGGACCTTCCTGCTCTCGCCGCAAGGCCGGATCGTCCGGCAATGGCGCGGCGCCGCGGGGCCGGCGCTCCTGAGCGCCGCGGTGCGGCGCGAGCTGGGGGAGCCGGCCTACTCCGACTCCCCCATGATGCCCCGGCGCTGAGCGCTCGGAGCCCCGCCGGCCGGCCCGCGCCGGACCGCATAAGCCAAGCCGGCGCGCATCTCAGGCGAGCCGTCGCTCATCTCGCGCAGGAGCGCCAGCACATCGAGCTTCGCCGCCCCGGTATGCTTGTCGCTCGCTCCGTAGGAGAAATGGTATTCGCCGTTCATGACCTCGGAGCCCATGGGATAGTTGTGGCGCGCCAGGTCCACGATGAGGCTGTGCCAGCCGCTCTCCAGCGGAGTCTCCGCGGTCATCAAGCCATTGCGGACGCGCTCCACCCGGAGCATCCTCGCGTCGGTCAGCCAAGCGAACGCGTTGTAATCGCGGAACTGGATGCCGTCCCGGTAATATCTCAGCTGGTGCCCCAGGAACAGCCATTTCTTCTGCCCCGGCTGCAGGATGAACCCTTTCCGCTGCTCCCGCGGCACGGACCCCAGCTTGACGGCCGGGGCGCCCAGCGCTTCCTCCAGATAGACATCCCCGTTGCTGCGCATGGACACCCGCGCGGGCTTGGCGCCGGTGCCGAAGCCGGATCGGGTCACCCGCGGATCGGCGGCATACGGCTCGCGCAGATCCTCGGTCGCCAGCAGCACCCCGGCCTGCGTGGGATGCGGCCGCTCCAGCCGGCGCAAGCGCCCCGGCGCCTTCAGGTCTTCCGGCAGGTGGTTGAAGTCATATTTCAGGAAGGTCTCATAATCCGGAAAGGCGAGACGGATCAGCGAGTACCCCGCCGGGACGATGCCTTCGGCGGCGGCGGCATAGCTGCGCAGGAGCGCGACCACTTCCCGGCCGTGGCCGTCCGATAAGACCATCCCGTTCTTGAAATCGCTGGCCACGGGGCTGATGTAATGCCATGCGGGATCCCCGGTCCCGGGGTCCGTCTTGACGCGCGGGATGCCCGTCCGGGAGTCCGTGACCAGCTCCGCGAAGGCGTTGCGGTAGCTGATGGTTTTCGGGCGATGCAGGAAATCCGCGATCACCGTCCCGCTGATCACCTTTCGGCCCGGCACCGGCTCGTAGACTCTTCCGTCCTCGAAGACGAACTGCCGGTCCTGCACCAGGATATCTTCGCTGGTGGACAAGACCAGCGGGGCCACGAACCGCATCGAGACGGCATTGCCTGACGCGTCATAGTCCGCCTCGAAAAGCAGCTCGTCGGAGACGTACTTTTCGGTGGCGGGGACCCCGGTCTTGAGATCCACCCGGATCGCATACCCTTCGCGCAATCCGCGCACGGCGACGAAATGATGGAGGCGCCCCTGCCCATCCTGGGTAGAGAACCTCGATCCGTTGGTGAGATCGACATAGCGATAGGAGCCGTATCGCGGCAGCTGGCCCTCGGGCTTGATGAGCAGGAATCCCGGATCGGTCGGATCCAGCGTCGCGACGTGCTGCGTGCCCAGCTGGAAGAGAGGCTTCAGGCGCGTGACGGACCGGCTTCCCGGAACGCCCCCTAGATATCTCATGTGCGCCAGAGCCGCGAGGTAGGTCTCGGCCATCCTGACCTGGGGCTCGGGATCCGCGGCGGCGCGGGCGAAGCGGATGGCGCGGATGCCTTGATGCTCCTGGGGCGCGCCCGCGGCCCCGAAAGAGCCTTCGGCCGTGGCCTGCGCCGCGGACGTGTTGAAGAAATCGTCTCCCAGGGAGGTCTTGGCTGCGTCGATGCCGCCCGGAGCCCTTCCGGTCGTCGGGACATAATCCGTCAGCCGGCCCAGCGCGGAGACCGCGGCCTCCGGCTTCCGCGATCCGCCGTCAAGCCCTTGGGAAGCCGGTGGCGCTGCGAGCGGCGCGGGGCCGGCCGGCTGGAGCGAAAGCGGCGGGGGCCCCTGGGGCAGGACGGAAAACGGCAGATCCAGAGACGCCGCAACGGCCGCAGGCACCGGCCGCCCGGCATCCACCCGGGGGCTGGCCTGGATCCAGGTCATCTGGTGCAACGGCATGGCCGGATCCAGAGCCAGGATCTGCCGGGGGGCGGTGTCCAAAGCCGCCGCCGGTCCGGCACCGGCAGCCCGGTAGGTCCCTTCAGCGGATGACGCGCCTGGGACCTGGACATCCAGCGCACCGGACGCTCCGGATGGGACGACGCCGAGCGTCCAGGCGATCGCCAGCGCCCCGATATCCGCTTTCCAACGGAAGAGACGTCTCATAACCGGCCTGGGCATGATAATCCTATACATATAACGCATGTTATCGACTTTCGCCAGCCCTGGAGGGACCGCCCCGGTCAGCGCGCGGTCACGCGATGCGCCCGGCCGTCATCGCGCAGGGACACGGAGAGGACCCGGCCGTCCCAGAGCCAGCCGCTGCCGGCGCCGGGGCCTGCGGCGGAGGCCAGGGCCGAGCCATCGAGCCACACCCGGCGGACCGGCGCCCCGGTCCGCAGCGCGAAGACCAGACGGCGCGGGGCCGGGGTATAGCGGCCCTGCGGCGCGCCCACCGCGATCTCCCAGACGTCCTTCACCCTGGACACGGCCACGGAGGTGCGGCGGAAGGCCCCCTGCTCATAGGCGGGGCTGGTCCCGTCGTCTTCATACCAGGCCCCGGAGGCCTGCCCCGTCTCATCCGGATAGATCTCCAGGGTGAGGGGATCCGCGGCTTTTTCCCCGACGAAGGCCATCTCGGGCCCCATCGGGATGACGGCGCCGCCGCGCACGAAGAGCGGGACCTTCTCCAGCGGGGCCTCGGCCTGGATCATGCGCCCGCCGCCGAGCCGCTCCCCGGTCCAATAGTCGTACCAGGAGCCGGCCGGCAGGTAGACCGGCCGGGCGGTCCGGCCCGCGGCGAGGACGGGCGCGGCCAGGAGGTCGCCGCCGACCAGGAACTCATCGTCGATGGTCGCGACGTTGGGATCGCCCTGATAGTCGAGCAGCAGCGGCCGCAGCCACGGCGCTCCCGTGCGATGCGCCTGCTCGAGGACCGTATAGAGGAACGGCAGGAGCCGATAGCGCAGCTTGAGGTACTTGCGGATGATGTCCTCGTAGTACGGGCCGAACCGCCAGGGCTCCTGGTCGTAGCCGTCGATCACCTTATGGTTGCGGCAGAAGGGCGTCAGGAAGCTGACCTGATACCAGCGCGCGAGGAGCTCCCCGTCCGCCCGCCCGTTGAAGCCGCCCGTATCCGTCCCCGCGAAGGGCTCTCCGGAGAGGCCGAGGGTCTCCAGCATCGGCAGGCTCAAGGCCAGGTCCGCCCAGGTGCTGGAGTTGTCGCCGGTCCACATCGTGGCGTATCTCTGGATGCCGGCCGAGCCCGCGCGGGTGATGAGGTAGGGCCGCTGGTCCGGGGCCAGACGCTGCAGGCCGTGGAAGGTCGCGCTGGCCTCGAGGAGCGCGAAGACGTTGCGGTTCTTGGCGTGCGGGGAGCGCTCGCCCTCGTCGTAGGAGACGACGTCCGCCTGCGCCGCGCCGGTCTGGTCCACGAAATCGGCGGGCTCGTTCATGTCGTTCCAGATCCCGGCGACGCCGGCGTCGAGGTAGGCCCGGTGGAGGTCTCCCCACCAGCGCGCGGCCGCGGGCAGCGTGTAATCGACGAAGACGCTCTCCCCGGGCCAGACCTTGCCGACGTAGACGCGGCCGTCTTTGCGCTTGAGGAAGAAGCCCTGTTTGGCCCCCTGGTCGTAGACCGAGTAGCGCTCCGGGCCGACCGGCTGGTATTTCACGCCCGGGTCGACGATGACGACGGTCTTGACCCCCTGCCGGCGCAGCCGGCCCACGAAGCCCGCGGGGTCGGGGAACCGCGACGGGTCCCAGGTGAAGACGCGGTAGCCGTCCATGTAGTGGATGTCGAGGTGCAGGACGTCGAGGGGCAGGTCCTCGGCGCGGTAGCGGCGCACGATCTCCTCGGCCAGGGAGTCCGGGTAATAGCTCCAGCGGCTCTGCTGGTGCCCGAGCGCCCACAGGGGCGGCAGGGGCATATGGCCGGTCAAGTCCGCGTAGCGGGAGAGGATGGCCTTGATGGCGGGGCCGCGGAAGAAATAATAGTCCATCGCGCCGCCCTCGGCCGAGAACGCGGCGTACTCCTGGCCGGAGCTGCCGAAGTCGAAATGGCTGCGGTAGCTGTTGTCGAAGAAGATGCCGTAGGCCTCGCCGCCGCGCAGTCCGATGTAGAAGGGGATGCTCTGGTAGATGGGGTCCGTGCCTTCCTTGTAGGCGGGATGGTCGGTGTTCCACATCTCGAAACTGCCCCGCCGCTTGTCGAGCCGCGCCGCCTTCTCGCCCAGGCCGTAGAAGTGCTCGTCGGCGCCGAGCGCCTTCATGGCCGCGACCCCCGCGCCCCCGGGGTCGAAGGACATCGGGCGGCTGTCGGCATTGATGACCGCGTGGGTCCGGGGGTCGCGGAATTCGACGAGCAGGGGCGCGCGGCGCACGACGACCTCCAGCTCGTCGGTGGCCAGGCGCACGCTGGCCGTGTCCTCGGCGAGGCTCCAGCGCGGCGTCTCCCAGGAGGTCTTGGCCACGGCCCAGGAGTGGTCGCGCTCGGGCAGGGGCGCGCGGACGGAGACGCGCACGCGCGCCAGGTCGGGAGCCAGCAGGAAGACGCGCACCTGGGAACGGTCGGCGCAGGTGAAGGTGACGCCGTCGGCGTTCCGGACGGTGCTGACGACCGGGGCGATCGCGCTCAGGGCGCCCGGATCCATGGCCCGGCTGACGCCGGCCCAGCCCAGCACGCAGGATACGCTCAACACCAGCCTGGCCGTCGTTCTCATCTCAAGACCTCTCATAGGGCATTGGCGCCGGCGACGTCGCGGAACCACAGGGCGCTGCGCTTCTTGGTGCGCTCCAGGGTGGAGCGGTCGACGTAGAGGAAGCCGTAGCGCTTCTTGTAGCCGTTGATCCAGGAGAAATTGTCCATCAGCGACCACATGTAGTAGCCGCGCACCGCGGCCCCGGCCGCGAGCGCGCGGTGGACCGCCTCCAGGTGCGCGCGCACGAAATCGATGCGCTCGCCGTCATCGACGGTCCCGTCCCGGAGCTCCTCGATCCGGCCGAGGCCGTTCTCCGTCACGTAGACCGGCAGGCCCGGCCGGGCCTCCTGCACGCGCATGAGCAGATCGAACAGCCCTTCCGGGTCGATCTCCCAGCCCCAAGCCGTGAACCGGCCGCGCGGGTTCTTCACGAAGCGGAACAGCCCCCGGATCGAGAACACGCAATCCTCCTCGGCCCGGCCGGAGGTGTTGAGATGGAACTCCGTCGCCGGCGCGTCGGCGCTCGCGTAATGCGGATAGTAGTAATTGACGCCCAGGAAATCCACCGGCGCCCGCCGCAGCAAAGCCTCCGTCTCGCCGGCCCCCTCGGGCAGGAGCCCCTGCCGGGAATAAAAGTCCCTGATGTCCTCCGGGAAGCGGCCGTGGAGGACCGCGTCGCTGAACCAGCGGTTGATGACCCCGTCGGCCAAGGCCGCGGCGGAGGCGTCCGCCGCGGAGTCGCTCGCCGGATGGATCCGCGACATGTTGAGCACGATGCCCGCGCGCGCCTCCCGGCGCTCCTGCCGGAGCGCCGCCGCGGCCAGGGCGTGGCCGCGCAGCAGGCCCTGGGCCGCGCGCAGAGCGCCCGCATAGTCCTGCCGCCGGCAGGGCGGGTGCAGCCCCGTCACATAGCCGTTGAGCACCGTCCAGGCCGGCTCGTTGATCGTCGCCCAAAGCCTGACCCGGTCGCCGAAGCGCCGGCAGCAGGCGAAGGCATAGTCCGCGAAGCGCCGGCCGGTCTCGGGGTCCTCCCAGCCTCCGCGCTGCCCCAGCTCCTGCGGCAGGTCCCAATGATACAGGGTGACGTTGGGCTCGATGCCCGCGGCCAGCAGAGCGTCGAAGAGCCGGTCATAGAAGGACGCGCCTTTCTCGTTGAGCCGGGCCCCGGCCCCCGGGAAGAGGCGGGGCCAGGAGATGGACAGCCGGTAGCCCGTGTGGCCGAGTTCCGCCATGAGCTTGACGTCCTCGGCCCAGCGCCGGTAATGGCCGCAGGCCGGCTCCGGCGTGGCCCGCCCGAAGATCCGCTCCGGGTGCTCCCGGCAGAACACGTCCCAGACCGAGGCGCCGCGGCCCTCCTCGAAGGTGGCGCCCTCGATCTGCAGGGCCGAGGTGGCGGAGCCCCAGACGAAGCCCTTGGGGAACCGCCGGGTCTGCGCCACGGCTAATCCGCGAGCCGGGCGCGCATCTCGGCCGCGCAGCCCTGCGCCGCGGGCCCGACGAGCACGTGGGCGATGCCTGCGGCCGGCCTCATGAGGCCGTAAGCGCCGGCCGCGGCCAGCGCGGCCTCGTCGATGCGCGCGCGGTCCACGAGCTCCACGCGCAGGCGGGTGTAGGCGCAGGCCTCGACCCGGCGCAGGTTTTCAGGTCCGCCCAGAGCCGCCAGCAGCCGCCGCGCCATCCAGACGACCTGAGGGTCGCGCGCCGGCTCGGGCGCGGCCGGCTCGGCCGGGGCCGCCTCCGCGCCCGCAGGGGGCAGGTCCGCCTCGGGCCCCGCGCCCTTGATGTAGATCTCCATGTCGGTCTTGAGGTTCTCGGAGCGGGTGCCGAAGATGGCCTGCACCCCGTTGCCGGACATGACCACGCCCGCCGCGCCCAGGGACTTCAAGGCCGCCTGGCTCACCTGGGTCGCGTCCGCCACGGCCACGCGCAGCCGCGTGATGCAGGCGTCGAGGCTCTTGATGTTGGAGCGGCCGCCGAAGGCCAGGACCAGGCGCCGGGCGTGGTCTCCCACCGCGCCTTCGGCCACGGCCTCCTCGGCCGCTTCGCGGCCCGGGGTCTTGAGGTCGAAGGCGTCTATGGCCCAACGGAACAGGGCGTAGTACACGCAGGCGTAGAGCGGCCCGACCACGAGCACCAGCCAGGGCTTGGTGTCCTTGGCGAAGTAGAGGATGTAGTCGATGCCGCCCTGCGAGAAGGTGAATCCGAGTTTTGCCCCCAGCAGGGAGAACAGTATCTGCGAGCCGCCGGCCAGCAGGGCGTGCAGGCCGTAGAGCACGGGCGCTACGAACATGAAGGAGAACTCGATGGGCTCCGTGATGCCGGTCAGAAACGAGGTCAGCGCCGCCGAGATCATGATGCCGCCGATGCGCTTGCGGTGCTCGGGCCGGGCGGACTGCCACATGGCCAGGGCCGCGGCGGGCAGGCCCCACATCTTGAAGAGGAAGGCCCCGCCCAGGATGCCGGCCTGGGGGTCGCCGGCGAAGAAGCGCGTGATGTCGCCGTGCACCACGGCGCCGGCCGGGTTGGTGAAGCTGCCGATCTCGAAGAAGAACGGCACGTTCCAGATATGGTGCAGGCCGAACGGGATGAGCAGGCGCTCGACGACGCCGTAGACCGCCACCGCTAAGGTCGGGTTGCCGTAGGCGGCGTATTCGGAGAAGGACCGGATGCCGCGGCCGATGGGCGGCCAGACGAAGCTCAAGACGACCCCCATGACGACAGCGGCGAAGGCCGTCACGATGGGCACGAAGCGCTTGCCCGCGAAGAAGCCCAGATAGGAGGGCAGCTCGATGCGGTAGTAGCGCTTGAACAGGCCCGCCGCGACGGCGCCCATGAGGATGCCGCCGAAGACGCCCGTGTCGATGGACTTGATGCCCATGATGGGCGTGACGTCGACGCCGTGGCGCGCCGCCAGCAGGCCCATGGTCGCCAGCAGCACCGCGTAGCCCACCACCGCGGACATGGAGGCCACGCCGTCGTTGTCCGCCAGCCCCAAGGCGACGCCGATGGCGAAGAAGAGCGGCAGGTTGCCGAAGATGACCCCGCCGGCCTCCTTCATGATGGAGGAGAGCAGGTCCGGCATCCAGGTGAAGCCCGCGCTGCCCACGCCGAGCAGGATGCCCGCCACCGGCAGGACCGCGACCGGCAGCATGAGCGACTTGCCGATCTTCTGAAGTAACCCGAAGGCGTTCTTGAAGATGTTCATGCCGCGACCTCCTGCCGCGCGATCAGGGCGCGCACTTCGGCGGCCGAGCCCAGGGCCACGGCCTGGGCGGCGAGCTTGCGGCACTCGGCGTAGTCGGCGCGCCGCACCGCGGCTTTGACCGCGGGCACGGCCGGCGGACTGACGCTCAGTTCTTCCACCCCCAGCCCGATGAGCAGCGGGATGGCCTGGACGTCTCCGGCCGCGCCGCCGCACACGCCCACGTTCCGGCCGTGGGCCTGGGCCCCCTCGACCGTGCGCTGGATCATGAGCAGCACCGCCGGGTCCAAGGCGTCTACGCGCGAGGCCATCTTGGGGTTGCCCCGGTCCATGGCCAAAGTGTACTGGGTGAGGTCGTTGGTCCCCACGGAGAAGAACGCGGCCTCGGAGGCCAGATGGGCGCTGAGCAGGGCCGCGGACGGGACCTCGATCATGACCCCGCAGGGGATGGCCGGGATATCGAGCCGCTTGGCCTCCTCGTCGAGGATGGCCTTGGCCGCGCGGAACTCGGAGAGGTTGGCGACCATGGGGAACATGACCTTGAGCATGCCTCCGGATTTGGAGGCGCGCAGCAGCGCGCGCAGCTGGGTGCGCAGGATCTCCGGCCGCTCCAGCAGCAGGCGGATGCCGCGCTCGCCCAGGAAAGGGTTGTCCTCCTTGGCCATGGGCAGGTAGCTCAGATGCTTGTCTCCGCCCACGTCCAAGGTCCGGATGATGACCTCGGAGCGCGGGAAGGCCGCGGCGATGGCCGCGTAAGCCTCGCGCTGCTCCTCCTCGCCGGGAGCCTGCTCGCGGTCCAGGAAGAGGAACTCGGAGCGGCACAGCCCGACGCCCTCGGCGCCCAGGCGCGCGGCCTGCGGCGCGTCGGCGGCCTGGCCCACGTTGGCCGCGACCCGGATGCGGCGGCCGTCGAAGGTGCGCGCGTCCTCGCGCGCGGCGGCCAGCTCGGCGGCCCGGCGCCGGCGCGCGACCTCCTGGCTCGCCAGGGCTTTGGCGTTCTCCGCTGGCGTAGGCTCCGCGAGCAGAAAGCCTTGGTCCGCGTCCAGGATCAGCGGCGCGCCGTCGGGGATGGCCAGCAGCGCGGGAGGCAGCGCGGCCAGGGCCGGCAGCTCCAGGGAGCGGCAGAGGATGGCGACGTGGGAGGTCCCGCCTCCGCCAACGGTGCAGACGCCGCGCACGCGCTCGCGGTCCAGGCTGGCCGCGTCGGAGGGCGCGAGGTCCTCGGCCAGGAGGATGCAGCCCTGGGGGAGTTCCCGGGTGCGCGTCGGCGCGCCCGTCAGCAGACGCAGCACGCGCCAGCCCACGTCCTTGATGTCCACGGCCCGGCCGGCCAAAAGCTCGTTGTTGAGCCGGCTGAGCCGGCTGGCGAAGTCCTGGTAAGCACATTTCCAGGCCGCGGCCGCGCCGGAGCCCTTGGCCAGGGCCGCCTCCGCGATGGCCAGCAGCTCGGGGTCGTCGAGCAGCTCGCGGTGCGCGCCGAAGATGGCGGCCTGGCCCTTGTCGCACTCCGCGGCGAAGCGGGTCTGCAGGGCCTCCAGCTCGGCCTTGGCGGATTCCAGGGCGCAGGCCAGGCGCGCACGCGCCGCGGCCGGCTCCTCCCGGGTCTCCACGACCTCGACCTCGGCCCAGCGGAACTGGAAGGCCTTGCCGAGCGCGAGCCCGGGCGAGGCGCAGACCCCGCCCAGGGCGCGCGGGTCCTCGGGCTTGGCCGGGGCCGGCTGGGGCTTCGGCGGCGGGGGCGCCGCGCTCGGCTCGTCGAGGGCCCCGCCCAGCAGGCGCGTGAGGGCGGCCACGGCCTCGCGGGCGTCCGGCCCTTCGGCGACCAGCACCACCTTGTCGCCCTGCTTGACGTTGAGCCCCATGATGGAGACCAGGCTCTTGGCGTTGGCCTCGGACTCGTCCCGCCGCAGGCGCACCGAGCTCCGGAAGCGCTTGGCCTCCTGGGCCAGCAGCGCCGCCGGGCGCGCGTGCAGGCCCGTGGGGTTGGCGATCAGGATGGCGTCGGAGCTCGCCGGCGCTGCGCCCCGCGCCTGCGCCTCCGGGGCCGCGGCGCGCAGGGAAACCTCCAGCGCGGCGTCTTGGCCGGCCCGGACGTCGCCGTCCGGATGCGTCAGGGCGCCGACCCGGTCCACGTTGGTCACCAGGAGCTGGGTGAGCAGGCTCTTGGCCTTGCGCGCCACCAGGTCGGCGTCGAAGCGCAGCAGTTCCTGGCCGGCGCTGACCCGGTCGCCGGCGCGGACCTTGAGCGCGAAGCCCTCGCCCTTGAGCTGGACGGTGTCCACGCCGACGTGGATCATGATCTCCAGGCCGCCCTCGCCGCGCAGGGTCAGGGCGTGGCCGGCGGCGTGCGCGTGGAGCACCTCGCCCGCGCAGGGCGCCAGCACCACGGAGCTGGTGGGGTCGATGGACACCCCGTCGCCCACGATGCGCTGGGCGAAGACGGGGTCAGGCACCTGGTCCAGCGGCACGATCCTGCCGTCCAAGGGCGCCAGGAGACGGAGGGTCAAAGACGGGTTCTCGGGGACGCTCATGTTCGGCCTCGCTTCATACGCGGATTCATGGGGCGCTAAGGGACGGCCAGCTCGATGCCCACCGGGCAGTGGTCCGAGCCCAGCACCTGGTCGAGGATGAAGGCGCGCTTGAGGCGCGGCCGCAGGTTCTCGCTCACGAAGAAATAGTCCAGACGCCAGCCCACGTTGCGCTCGCGGGCCCGGGTCATGGTATCCCACCACGTGTAGTGCTCGCCGCCCGGCTCGAACTCCCGGAAGGTGTCCACGAAGCCGTGGGCCAGGAACTTGTCGATCCAGGCCCGTTCCACCGGCAGGAAGCCCGACACCGCGCTGTTCTCCTTGGGCCGGGCGATGTCGATCTCCCGGTGCGCCGTGTTGACGTCGCCGCAGACGATGATGCGGTCCTCGCCCTGCGCGCGGCAGCGGTCCACGACCTTCAGGAACGCCTCGTAGAAGTCCAGCTTGAACTTCAGGCGCGTCTCGTCTTTCTGGCCGTTGGGGAAGTAGATGTTGAAAAGGACGAAGTCCTCATAGACCGAGGTCAGGACGCGGCCCTCCCCGTCGAACTCGGGCCTGTCGAAGCCGCGGCGCAGGTCCAAAGGCGTCTTCCGGTGGAAGGTGGCGACCCCGGAATAGCCTTTGCGCTCGCCCCAATGCCACACGGCATGATAGCCCGGAGGCTCGAGCAGGTCCTCCGGCAGCTGGTCCGGCTGGGCCTTGGTCTCCTGCAGGCAGAGGATGTCCGGCGACTCGGTCTTGAGCCAGCCCAGCAGCCCCTTCTTGTAGGCGGCGCGCACGCCGTTGACGTTCCAGGAGAGCAGCGTCAATCCCTTCTTGGCCACGGGGGAGCTCCTACTTCGGCTCCGGATAGACGGGGGTGCCGTGCTCCCGGGCGTAGTCCCGGAACAGCGCGATGATCCGTCGGGTCACGGGCCCGGCCTTGCCCGCGCCGATGACATGGCCGTCGATCTTGACCCCGCCCACGACTTCGGCGCCCGTGCCCGTGAGGAACACCTCGTCGGCGCGGCAGAGGTCGGCGACCGTCATCTCGCGCTGGGCCACCTCGGCGCCGAGGTGCTCGCGCACCAGCTCCATGACCACCCGGCGGGTGACGCCTTCCAGGAGTCCGGCCGAGACCGGCGGCGTGAAGACCCGGCCGTCTACGACCGAGAAGATGTTGTCGCCCGTGCATTCCGTGACCTGGCCCTCGGCGTTGAGCAGGATCGCCTCCTGGGCGCCGGCGCGCGTCGCCTCGGCCCGGGCCAGCACGTTGAGGAGGTAGTTGAGCGACTTGACCGTGGCCGGCACCTGGTCGCGCCTCTTCTGCCGGTAGGATGAGGTGATCAGCGCCAGGCCCTTCTCATAGACCTCCGCGGGATAGAGCTCGATCTTGTCCGCGATGATGATGAGCGAGGCGCCCTGCCGGCACTTGCGCATGTCCAGGCCGAGGTCGCCGACGCCCCGCGTCACGAGCAGGCGGATGTAGGCGTCGCGCAGCTTGTTGGCACGCACCGTCTCCACCACCGCGGTCCCGATGTCGGCCAGAGGCCTGGGCAGAGCCAGATAGATGGCGTCGGCGGACTCCTGGAGGCGGCGCAGGTGGTCCTCCAGGCGCAGGATGCGGCCGGCGTAAGCGCGGATGCCCTCGAAGATGCCGTCTCCGTAGAGCAGTCCGTGGTCGAAGACCGAGACCTTGGCCGCGGCCCGGCTGAAGTACTTGCCGTCGATGTGGATCCTCATGCGGGCGCGCGCCCCTCCTCGAGGAGCCCGTCGCTCATGTGCACCGTGCGGCTGGCCCAGCGGCAGGCCGCCTCGTTGTGGGTCACCATGACCACGGCCGTGCCGTGCTCGCGCGCCAGGTCCTTGAGGTCCTGGAACACCCGCTCGCCGTTCTTGCGGTCGAGGTTGCCCGTGGGCTCGTCGGCCAGGAGCAGGGCGGGCCGGTTGATCAGGGCCCGGCACAGGGCCGCGCGCTGGCGCTCCCCGCCCGAAGTCTGCACCGGGAAGCGGTCCCGCAGGCGCTCCAGGCCCAGGCCCCGCAGCAGGGCGGACGCGCGCTCCCGAGCCTGGGGCACGGTCTCGCGGCTGCGGCCCCCGGCCATGGCCACGCGCGCCGGCATCATCACGTTCTCCAGGATGGTGAACTCGGGCAGCAGCGAGTCGAACTGGAAGATGAAGCCCAGCGCCTCGTTGCGCAGCAGCGAGCGCTCCTCCTCCGGCAGGCCGGCCGTCGCCCGCCCCTTGAAGAGGATCTCGCCCGTGTCCGGGACGTCCATGAGCCCCAGCACGTTGAGCAGGGTGGACTTGCCGCAGCCGCTCGGGCCCAGCACCGCCATGAACTCCCCGGCCGAGACGGCCAGGTCGAGGCCCTTGAGCACGGTCACCGCGGCGCCGCCCGCGCCGTAGGACTTGCGCAGGCCCTTGGCCTCCAGGGCGAGCTCAACCATAGTGGATGGCCTCCACGGGATTGACCTTGGCCGCGCGGAACGCGGGGTAGACCGTGGCCAGCAGCGAGAGCAGCGCGCCCATGCCGATGACCGCGACCACGTCCCAGAGCTGGATGGAGACCGGCACGCGCGAGAGGTAGTAGATGTCCGAGGGCAGCTCCACGATGGGGTAGCGCCAGATGACGAAGCACAGGACCAGGCCCAGGACCAGGCCCATGGCCACGCCCGCCCCGCCGATGATGGAGCCCTCGATCCAGAAGATGCGCCGGATCTGCCGGGGCGTGGCGCCCATGGCCTTGAGGAGCCCGATGTCCTTGGTCTTCTCCACGCTGCGCAGGATCAAGGTCGAGGCGATGTTGAGCGAGGCGACCAGCGTGATGAGGGTCAGGATGATGAACATGACCCCTTTCTCGAGCTTGAGCGCGGCGAAGAGCGTGCGGTTCATGTCGTTGAAGGTGCGCACCAGGTACGCCGGCCCGAAGCGGGCCTGCAGGCGCTTGGCCGCGGGCTGGGCGCGATCGAGGTCGCGCAGGCGGGCGCTGAGGCCCGTGGCCCCGGCCTCCACCCCGAAGAACTTCGCGGCCGCGGCGAGGTCCGCGTAGCCGGTGGTGCTGTCGTACTCGTAGTAGCCCGTGTGCAGCAGGCCCTTGACCTCGAACTTCTGCATCTTGGGCATCATGCCCAAGGGCGTGGCCACGCTCTTGGGCGAGACCAGGACCACAACCCCCCCCACCCAGACGCCCACGTTGCGGGCCAGCTCTTCGCCGAGGACGATCCCGGGCAGCGACGCATTCTCCTTATGCTGCCCGGACCTCTGCGCTCCGCGCGCTGTCCCAGGCTGAGGCTTGAGCCCCTCCCAAGACCCCTCGCTCAAGGACGAGGCCAGGCTGTTGACCTTGAACTCCTGCTGCGGATCGAGGCCCTTCAAGACGATGCCCATGGTGCGGTCCCCGACGGAGAGGATGGCCTGGCCCATGACGAACGGGGCGGTCGCGGTCACCTCCGGGTCGGAGCGCAGGACCTCCCCGGCGCGGCTGAACTCAGCCGCCGTGCGCGCCCCGTAGACCATCAGGTGCGCCTGGGCGCCGATGACCTTCTTCTGGATGTCGGTCTGGAAGCCGTTCATGACCGAGAGCGTGGTGATCAGCGCCGCCACGCCCACCATGACGCCGGCCACGCCGATGGCGGTGGTGACCACGGCGAAGAGGCCCTTGCGTTCGGCCTTGAGGTAGCGCCAGGCGATGAACAGCTCGAAGCTCACGGTGCCTCTGGAGGCACCGTCCCCGGAGCGTGGCTGTTCTCCACTCGCGAAGGGGACGGCGTTCCTTCAGCCTTGAGCGTGGGGAAGAGGATGACGTCGCGGATGGAAGGCTGGCCGGTCAGGAGCATCACCAGCCGGTCGATGCCCACGCCGATGCCGCCCATGGGAGGCATGCCGCACTCCATGGCCTCCACGAAGTCCTGGTCGAGGACGTCGGCCTCCTCGTCGCCCTCCTCGCGGCGCTGGCGGGCCTGCTCGACGAGCCGCTCGCGCTGGTCCTGGGGGTCGTTGAGCTCGGTGTAGGCGTTGGCGTACTCCTGTCCGCCGGCGAAGCATTCGAAACGCTCGACCAGGCCTTGGGAACCGGGCTTGAGCTTGGCCAAGGGCGTGATGGCCGTGGGGTGGTCGAAGACGAAGCTGAGCTGGTCCAGCAGGGGCAGGATCTTGACGTCGAAGATGCGCTCGAAGACCTTGGCGGAAGGGGTCTTCTCGCCGGCCGGCACGCCCAGGCTGTGGGACAGCGCCAGCAAGGCGGGGCGGTCGAAGCCCTTGCCTTTGAGGATCCCGTCGATCGGGGCCCCGCAGCGGTCCTTCCAGAGCTCGGGCAGGTAGAGGCGCCGGAACGGCGGCTTGACCGAGATCTTGTGCTCGCCGTAGGAGACCTCGGAGATCTTCAGGGCCTCGGCGCACTCGCCCACCAGGGTCTCGAAGAGCTCGGCCATCCCGTTGTAGTCGCTGTAGGCCTGGTAGGCCTCCATCATGGTGAACTCGGGGTTGTGGCGGGTGTCGATGCCCTCGTTGCGGAAGATGCGGCCGATCTCGTAGACCCGCTCGAAGCCTCCGATGATGAGGCGCTTCAAATAAAGCTCGGTGGCGATGCGCATCACCAGGTCGGCGTCCAGGGCGTTGTGGTGGGTGTGGAAGGGCCGGGCCGAGGCGCCGCCGGCCTGGGGCAGCAGGATCGGCGTCTCCACCTCCAGGAATCCCAGGCGGTCCATGGTCCGGCGGATGGTGCTCACGATGAGGGAGCGCTGGCGGAACTTCTCCTGCACGTCGGGGTTGGCGATCAGGTCGAGGTGGCGGTGCCGGTAGCGGATCTCCACGTCCTTGAGGCCGTGCCACTTCTCCGGCAGGGGGCGCAGGGCCTTGGCCAGCAGGACGACCGCGGCCACGGCCACGGTGGTCTCCCCGGTCCTGGTCTTGAACACGTTGCCGGTGACGGCGATGAAGTCGCCGACCTGGAGGTCCTTCTTGGCCAGCAGGAATTCGGGCTCGGGCAGGGCGTCCTTCTTGAAGTAGACCTGGCAGCGGCCCGCGGAGTCGGCCAGATGCGCGAAGATGGACTTGCCCATGTCCCGCAGCTGCAGGATCCGCCCGGCGCAGGACACGCTCTCGCTGGAGTGCTCGGGGCCGGAGAGGGCCGCGCCCAGGCGCAGGACGTCGGCCGTCGAATGGGTCTTGCGGCTGCGCGAGGGATAGGGGTCGAGGCCCCGGACGCGCAGCTCCGCCACCTTGGCGCGCTTGGCGGCGAGGATGTCTTCGAGAGGACCGCTGTCTTCCGGCGTGGTCATAGGGGTCACTTCGTGCGCGCGAGGATGCCGGCGATGAGGTCGCGCAGCATCTTGGGGTCGAAGGGCTTCTGGACGTAGGCCGCCACGTTGGGCGAACTCTGGAAGAGGTCGCGCATCTTCTGGCCCTTGGCGGTCAGGATGATGACGGGCAGATTCTTGGCCGCCGGGAAGTCCTGCAGGCGGCTGTTGAGGGTGAAGCCGTCCATGACCGGCATCATGATGTCGAGGATCATCAGGTCCGGGAGCTTGACCGCGGGGTCGGCGGGCTCCAGGCCGAGGGCCTGCAGGGCGTCCTGGCCGTTGGTGGCCGCGGCCACGGCATGGCCCTCCCGCTCCAGGAGGAAGCGCAGCAGGGTGACGATCTCGGACTCATCGTCCACGACCAGGATCTTGCCCACGGGCTACTTCTTCCGGGTAAGGATCTCGGTGATGCGCTCGCGCAGGGCCTTGGGGTCGAAAGGCTTCTCCAAGTAGCAGGCCACGTTCGCGGCGGCCTGGAAGAGCTCGCGCATCTCGCCTTTGGCGGTCAGGATGATGAGGGGGATGGCCTGGGTCCGCTCTTGGCCGGCGAGCCGGGCGCTGACCGTGAAGCCGTCGATGATGGGCATCATCACGTCGAGCACGATGAGGTCCGGCACGGGGGCCGCCGGATTGGCGGGCTCGACGCCCAGCTTGGCCAGGGCTTCGGCGCCGTCATAGGCCGCGGTGACGGTGTGCCCGTCGCGCTCGAGCAGGAATTTGACCAGGGTCACGACGTCGCGCTCGTCGTCGACGATCATGATGTGGGCCATGGCAGGATTCTAACAGTTTGCCCCGGGGGCGTCAAACGACGCGGCTGCCCCAGATCCTCAGACAAGGTGGCCCAGTAAGAAATAAAATACCTCGCGTCCCGTCGAAAGGGAAGAATCGGTGAAAAGCGTCAACTTTTCACCCGCGAGGTGAAAC